>Ga0315314_1000096_pt1 | contig 122398 bp, 106 predicted proteins | sample TDP9_MG_FD_203631 | JGI IMG/M metagenome (GOLD analysis project Ga0315314, IMG submission 203631) | Freshwater sediment microbial communities from Lake Towuti, South Sulawesi, Indonesia - TDP9 | ecosystem: Environmental > Aquatic > Freshwater > Lake > Sediment | place: Indonesia: South...
CCAGCTCCCTACTACAACTACTTTTTCCAGTACGCACTCATAGAATACGAATACCCATGACGAAGCAAATTAAACACCATTTCCTTCTCTTTTTTTACACATTAGAGTATTCTTAGACAAACAATCAAAGAACCAGTTAAATGCACACGAAAGACATTAAGAGATATTTTTACGAATGTATCTACATGCCCGATGAAGGATGCCTATGATTGTTTGACGACAAATTCGCAAATGAGTCTATATGCAATAAATGATTAACTGCGCCCACAATGCAAAGACATAGCGCATTCATATCGATGAAGAAGGAGTGTGAGAACTGAAAGACAAGTTTACATCCCCTATAGAATTTTATTTCAGAAAGATTTTAAATCTGCCTCATCTATTATGAACGTGGAGAGGGCATAGCATAAACATGCTCAATTCCCTCTTCTTGTGCCAATTATGGCGCAATCAAGTCAGCTTAGGAGAAAGGAGAAAAAATGAAAAAAACTAAATTGTTAGCGCTAGTTGTTTTGCTGGTTCTTGGACTTACAATAAACGCTGTTCCAGTAACAATCACAGCAAATTCGCTAGATGGAGAATCCGAATCCGCTTACTTGAAAATCTTAGGAACCCCTGGAGACCCCGAGATATTTGCGCCTACGTTGCGCCACAATGTCACCGTTTACAGAGACACATGGGGAGTCCCTCACATATATTCCAGAGAGACTAGCGACGCCTACTATGCCCTAGGCTACGTCATGGCCCAAGACAGACTGTTTGAAATGGACCTCTTCCGTAGGGCAACTGCTGGCAGACTTGCTGAAATATTCGGAGACATCATGTTTCAGGACGATGCTCTAATGCGTACTCTTGGCATCTACAAAATAGCAGTAGACACATGGAATGGACTGTACCCTGGCATAACCATTCCACCAGACGTTAGAAAGAACCTTGAACAATTTTCGAGAGGAGTCAACGATTATATCGCGTATATTCGTCCAGGCGCCCCCGGCCATCCGAATCTTGTTCCCCTTGAATATAAAGCATTATATCTACAAGGACTGCCGTGGTCATGGGTTCTACCATACAACTGGACTCCACCTGACTCAGTAGGTATTGCGGGAATGATGGGTTTGATGTTGACCGAGAGCTCGGAAGCGGAGATATTGAGAGGCGCGTTCGCGACGATGGTAGACCCTGTGTTTGCTGCGCAAGGCTTGCCTGGAATGACTGATTTCTTAATGCCTACCGGATGGATAAACATGACCACAATCATGCCGCCAGACTGTCCTGGAGATGAAGGTCTCGGTGGCATACAAGGGGTAACTGACTCATTGAAAGAGCTATTGGGCTTTTCTGGGTCCATCGGAAGCAATAACTGGGTTGTAAGTGGCAACTTGACAGAGACTGGCAATGCGATGTTAGCCAACGACCCGCATCTTGATCTACAATTTCCAGGCATCAACTGGCAGGTCCACATGAAAACTGATGAATTCAATGTAATTGGGTGTTGTATTCCAGGAGGCCCTGTAGTTTACACTGGACACAACGATTACTTTGCCTACGGAGTAACAAACTTCATGACTGATGTTAATGACATGTACTACTACGTGTCAAACGCAACCCACTACTGGTACGTAGATCATTGGGAACCCTTCACAGTGACATACGAAACAATCTTAAACATAACAACACCTGTAACAATAACTGTAGTTTCTACGAGACACGGACCCATGATTACCACTCCCATGCCCCCACCCTTCGACAAAATGGCCTTCCGATGGAATGGTCGTGAAGCGGGATACGGTGAAATCCTAGGTTTCACAAAAATGATGCGCGCCAAAAACCTTACAGAGTGGAGAGAATCCCTCACCCACATGGTAGTGATAATTCAGAACTATGTGTACGCCGACAAAGAAGGAAACATCGCTTGGTCTCCTTCCGGAGCAATTCCAGTAAGGGACCCATCGGGCGGATTGATGGGAGTTCCAACATTCGGGGTTGTCCCAAGCAACGGGTCTGCTGGTCAAAACGAGTGGCTTGGTTGGATACCTCGCGCTACGAGTCCTGCTCCAGTTCCAGGCTATCCCTATCCTGTATCCCTGCCCTATAGCGAAAATCCCAAGCAAGGTTTCATAGCTACAGCGAATAATCAGCCCATAGACCCTAGTTATCCTGGCTATCCTTGGCCCGTTTGGATTGGTCCAGCTTACACCTTCGATGCTGGCTACAGAGGACAGAGAATAACAGAATTGATAGACCTCAACTCTCCATTAACCTTGGCTCCGATATCCATAGACGACATGATAGCGATACAGGCGGATAGCCTTTCAATACCTGCCAGAAACTTCGTGCCCTACATCCTTGGGGTAATGGCGTCAGATCCTAATGCAACAATACAGCAAGCGCTTGGAATTCTGGCAGCTTGGAACTTCACCGAGCTTAGGGGCTTGGTTGCTCCTTTGATCTTTGAAGTCTGGTACGATATGTATGAACAAAACACATTTGCTGACGAGTTTGGACCCTTCGGGCTATATCCATTCGCAAACATGATCATTCCTCTTTGGAACATGACTCAAACATGGAACTGGAATCCATACGCCCTCGCTCTATTTGACAACATAAATACGCCACAATTCGAATTAATGCCTAACGTTATTAATCAGAGTCTACACGATGCAATAGACTGGATTGCCAGTCAACTTGGCCCCAACATGGCGAATTGGCAATATGGAAACCTCCACGTGATTCACTTTGACCATCCCATGGGCGGTTTTCTGCCTTATCTAAATGTACCGCAGACGCCAGTTGGATGCGATGGAAGCGCTTACACCGTTGATCCAGGAGGTCACTACCACAAATTGATAGTTACCCAAACCTACCTATTTGTTCAATCAGGAGCATCTTACAGGGGAATCTATGAATGCAAAGATGGTTGGGATACTTCTCTTATCCTCGTTCCACCAGGTGAAAGCGGCAACGTTACAGGCATCGTTCTTGCGCCGAACTTCGATCCCCACTGCTCTGATACGTTCTTGTTGTGGCTAAATAACCAGTACACGCCATGCTTGGTCAATGATACTCTTATCCAAACAGTATACGAGGAGAAGATAACCTTCTATGGATTTCAATTAAGAGGCGACATAAACGACGACGGAACCATCAACATACTGGACATAGTAATGTGTGCATTAGCTTTCGGAGCCCGACCAAGTGACCCGAACTGGAATCCAATCGCAGACTTAAATCACGATGGCATCGTAAACATCATTGACCTCGTTATCATTGCCGTCGACTTCGGAGAAAGCTTGCCCTCTATTGTGATTGATGATTGCTGACATACTCCAAATCTCCTCCCCTTTTTATCTTTAATGTGCAGCATCAATTAATTGTGTGCGTCTGAAGCTAAATCAGTATTCTGAAAGAAGCTGAAATCTGCTTCCTTCATTTAAGTGGATGCAGGCGTGACTTATCATTAACTTTTTATATTTGTTCTCCGTGTCAGTGTCTTTGTGATTCAAGATGGCGAAATCGAAATCTGATAAGGCAAGGGCAGAATACGAAAAAAGACCTTGGCTCAAATGGTATCCTACGGGTTGTCCCTCTGATGTTGAAATTCCGGTAAAATCAATAGTGGAATATTTTGATGAGGCAGTTGGAAAATGGGGGAACAAGACTGTAGTAATTTTCTATGGTAGGAAGGTTTCGTATAAAGAGTTGAGGGAGTTGTCTCTTAGGTTTGCAGCGGCTCTTCATGACTTGGGTATTAGGAAAGGAGACATGGTTGCAGTGCTCGTTCCAAACTCTCCTCAGTTTATGATCGCTTATTTTGGAATTCTCAGATTGGGGGCGGTTGTGACAACTGTAAGTCCCCTTTATACTCCTAGGGAAATTGTGCACCAGCTTAAAGACAGCGGAGCTACGACTGTCATTTGTCTGGATCTGCTTTATGAAAAAGTGGAAAAGGCTTGGGAAGAAGTGGCTCTGAAACATGTTATTGTAACGAGCATAGAAGAATATTTGCCCGGTGCAGGACGCTTTTTTGGGAAACTTCGTGGAAAAACTCTTAGTGTGGAGGTTCCTCAAAGAACAGGAGTCTTTCGTTTCCAAGAGCTAATTAAGAAGTATCCGCCGAATCCGCCGAAGGTGGAGATTAATCCTAAGGAGGATTTGGCTGCGCTTCCTTATACTGGGGGAACGACTGGGGTGCCTAAGGGGGCGATGTTGACTCATCATAATGTTATTTCTCTTGTGGAGGAGATACGGGCTTACATACCTAAGATAAAGGATGGTGAGGAAACGGGTCTAATTGTTATGCCGCTTTATCACATTTACGGTCAGTCGGTTATTATGCTTAATGGAGTGTTGAGGGGTCAAACTGGAATATTGTTTCCGAAGCCTGACTTGGATGAGATGTTGGGTGCTGTTGAGAATTATGGGGTGACTTTGTGGTATGGTGTTCCAACTCTCTACAACTATCTTGTTGATAATCCTAGAACGAAGAGGATTAATTGGAAGAAACTGAAATATTGTATTTGTGGTGCTGATACTCTGCATGAGACGACGCGCAACGATTGGAGAAAATGGACGGGCGTCGACATCTACGAAGGCTACGGACTCACTGAAACAAGTGGTGTAACACACGCTAACCCGTCAGATAGGAATAAGCCGGGTTCTCTTGGCGTCCCGTTGCCCAATACCTACATTGCTGTGGTTGATCTTGATACGGATAATTTTCTCCCACCTGGGGAGCCGGGTGAATTGGTGGCTAGTGGGCCGCAGGTGATGAAGGGTTATTGGAAGAAGCCTGAGCAGAATGAGAAGTCTTTTTTCAAGGCGGGTGGCATGGTGTGGTTTAGGACTGGTGATATTGTGAAGATGGATGAGGAGGGTTATTTCTGGTTTGTTGAGAGGACGAAGGATTTCATTAAGTATAAGGGTTTGTCGGTTTATCCTAAGGAGATTGAGGATGTGTTGTATGAGCATCCGAAGGTTAAGGAGGCTGCTGTTATTGGTGTTCCTACGCCGGATGTTGGGGAGCGTGTTAAGGCTATTGTGGTTCCGGAGATTGAGTACAGGGGGAAAATAACTAAGGAGGAGATTACTAGTTGGTGTGAGGAGAGGTTGGCTCACTATAAGGTTCCGAAGATTATTGAGTTTAGAGGGGAGATTCCTAAGACGGATGTGGGGAAGGCGGATCATAAGAAGTTGAGGGAAGAACTTTTTAGATTGGAAGAGAATGAGTCGGCTAGCGATTGATTGATTAGTTTTTTTGTGTTGAGTCGTTCCTGAAGTAGTTCTTTAACATGAGAAGTGGACAGAAGGCTTTCTACAATGTTTTTAATAAAAAAGGGGGAGTGGGTTGGCTGTTATTTAGTCTAAGGATCGAGTGTTTTGTCGAAGTCTAGGGCTATTCTTACTATGTCGACGATGTTTACTAGTCCGAGGGCGGGTCTTAGGTCTCCGCGGGCGTCGTATTTGAGGTCTGCTACTGTGTGGTCGTCGGCTGTCATGGGTATGCCGTCGGGTCCAATCCATTCGTCTTGGGTGTCGAAGGCTAGTGCAGCTATTACGATGTCTACGATGTTGCATACTTCGTCGGCGTTAATGTCAGCGATCAAATCGTCGTCTCTAACCTTCGTTTCCTCAACTTCGAAGATGACATCTACATTTCCTAGGGGCGTAGCGGTATGAAGTACTGACCAACAAGCCACGTAGGTTACGTAGACGTTGCATTTCGGATTTTTCCATGGTACTTTCGAGGCTGGGTGCTCTATGCCTGCAAAGAATTCCCATGGCTTTCCTGTTCGTGTCACAGATTGACCGTTAATTGAAGAGACTGGTTCGATTACAGTGTCGCTGGACGTGCCTGTTGTAAACAGTTGGGGCCAAGGTGACTGGAATAGTGGGTCCCATCTTTTCGCGCCTGGGGCATCGTTCCAGAAGGTAACATACATCGTAGTTGGCAGGTACAGGATTGAAGATCCCGGTGGGTTCGGTCCGCTTGTGTCTCCGCGACCAATTGGGTCGTCTCCTGTGCCAGGTATGTTGTCAGGGCCTCTGAGTAGCTGGAGGCACGGTCCTATGGGTGGGCCTGCTCCCGCTGATCCAGTTCCAACTGTTCCGGCTAAGAGTTCGTCGTCGGCTGTGCCAGGAGTGTTGTCGGGACCAAAGGTGTACACTCCTTGATAGTTGTTGTATGTTTTGAGGTCTACACTGCCAAGGATTGGTTGTTTGCCTACTCCTGTGTATATCCATCCGCAGCCCTGTTCTTCTAAGAGTATGCGAGCTCTGAACCATGTTCCTTGGTCACTCGAGTACCACATGTGGTCTAGGCTGACGAAGCCTTCAAGGGGGACGCCGAGTAGTACTATGCCTGTTATGGGGTCTCTCTGGGTGAACGTTATGGTTTGTCCGTCGTGCAGAGGCATAACATATGGAGCGCGGGTGGCGAAGGGAACTCCGTCTCCAAGCCTCCAACTTGTCGTCGTGTTCCATGGTGGAAGTCCGTCGAGTTGGCCGCCGCTGTTGAGCCATCCATTCATAACCGAGTAATGATGCACTTGGACTTCGGTTAGTTCCAGCGTCACGTCTACTCCTGGTGCTAGTGTGTATGTGTATGTCCATGGAAACTGCGTTATCGGCTGATCAATTAGAATTGGTGGAGGCAATCCATTAATCAACACCTCAAGGTGAATGTCGTTGGGTACCGTACACCAAGGCGTTGGTTTAACTTGGCACATCAAGGTTTTGCCGCAATGTATAGTGTAATCTGTTCCTGAAATGGGTTGACCGTTAAGCGTTAAGTAGCCAACCAAATCTGTGGTGAGACCGTGTTGTTTTACCGTTAGCTGCCAATAGAAGTATGGATCTTTTGCGTCGTAGGGCTGTTGACGTACTTCAACAACCACAATCCAAGGACCAAAAGGACCCGCACCCCTCTCTTCATGTTGGTACCAGGTGTTGGGGTCTTCACTTGGCCATATCGGTCCCGGAATTGGGGCGTCAATAGGTATCCGTTCTTCTGCATAACCGTCTTTGTTCCAATCTATGTACTTTACGTAATGAATGTCGTTTGGAATAACGTTTGTTGGAATCTTGGTGAAAACAAATTGGCCGAGGGGCTGAGGCTCTGGCAGTGTACAATTACACCTAAGCATGAAATCAGTGCCCGGTATTGGTTGGCCATTTAAAGTTAACCAGCCCACAATCCACGCATTACACCCCTGTTGCGCCAGCATAATCTTCCAGTGCCACGGAGGATACACAGCCTCTACAGTCGAATCCTTCACATAAAGAGGCGTCGAAACCACAACAGTCAATGCCAATAGAGTAGCCAATGCTAAAGCAATCTTCTTTTCCATTAACTCCCATTCTCCTTTCTACTATTCAGCAAACTAAAAATAACCTCCAGCACATTTAAAAGGCTTATGGAATATTTTTACACCTAGTTTTAGAAACAAAACATCAAGTTTCAATAATAATAAGGCTTCTCAGAAAAGAAGATTAAAAAAAAGATGGGAGAAGGTCTAGGCTTAGTGCCTCTGCTTACTGACCACTACGGATCAAGCGTCGCACCGAAGGCAATAGCAATCCTTACCAAGTCGAGGATGTTTACGTAGCCGTCACGAGTCAGGTCTGCGCGCGGGTCAAACCCAACGTCTGGAAGAAGCTTGTCGTCGGCTGTGCCAGGTATGCCATCACGGCCAAGGCCCTCATCTTCCTTTCCGAAGGCCAAGGCAGCTATCACAATGTCTTGGATGTTAACTGTATTGTCGTTGTTTATGTCAGGGATCGCAACATCCTGTCTCACTTTTATCTCTTTGAATTCATAGAAGAAGTCCACAGTGTAGTACCTACCAGTAACGTCTTCAGGATCTGGCACGCAATCGCCGTTGTCGTCGGGGTTAAGGCAATAGAGCAGATTAGACCAAGCACAAACATAGGTTACCTTAATGAAGGCTTTCGGGTCTGACCAAGATCCACCCAAGGCAAGGTTGCGCCAAGGCTCTCCAACCTCAATTGAAGCTAAGCCGAAGAGGTTAGATTCAGGTTGAGAAACCAGGTCGTAGGCTACTCCTGTCGTCAGCACCATAGGCATAGGAACAGCAAGCTTGGTTTCCCAAGCAGTTCCAGTCCATTCGTCACCCATCATGATGAGGGGTATCATAAGAATGGAAGAACCAACTGGATCCGGCACACCGTCGCCAAAGCCGTCAAGTAGGTCTCCCCACAACGCTGTGCCTGGTACACCGTCAGCGCCAGGAGATGGGAATCTTGCAAGCATTGGTGGAGAGAAGTCGCCTAGAAGCGGCTTGTACTGTCCACCCGAGTATGCTGCCCTTTGTCCAACACGCTGAGATGGAGCGTCCCAGTAGACGCCCGTGTCATTGTTGAATGTGTAGCAGTCTACGTCGCCAGGCATGTAGGGGCTAATGAAGATTACTCCAGAGCCAGCTTGGGGTTGAATCAGCATAAACCTCCAAAACGTGCCCCTGAACGGTACAAAGACATAATGCACTAACGGGCTCACTTGCACTGCTGAGATAGGTATCAACTCCGGTCCAGGAGCCTGCGGATTAACATCTATAGGCTGACCGAAACTTATGTCTTCCAATAGAGCCATAGGTGACACGAGTGCACGGATCGATGGATCAAGATTCGTACGAACGAATGGAGCAAGCAATGGCAATGACAAGCCAAACCGAGTCCAAGGAGCAACAGTATTAACGTACATGTACAGTGTTCCGTCCACTTTGCCCCCCATCGTAACGAACCTATCCGTTCCGGGGACTGGTGCTTGAGCTGTCGGCGCGAAGGAAGCAGTCAACATAAGCATTAGACCAACAAAGGCTATAGCTATTTTCCTATTCATCTTAACATCTTCTCCTTTCTCTTTTTCAGCACTAAAATACTTCCCATGAAGTTAATTTAAAGGTTTCTGAAACTTTCTTCTATAGCCCTTGTTAGCGACAATATATTATCCAAAAATATTCATTAAATGCAAATAAGCAAATCACACTACCTAATTCATTATATTAATGAGAAAACTGCGCAACCCAAATGACCCACGCCTAAAAACCCTCAAACACCACAATAACTCCGCGCGCGCCAAATTTTCCACACAACCAAGCCACTTCTGAAAAAAGAGCACAGTCATATTTGGATCCAAATAAAAATAGAATGTTGAAAAGGGGGAGGGGGGTCTCCACAACGCCCCAGAGCAACAACAACTTTTGTCACACGCCTATTTGAATCCTAATAACAGCGATATGTTAAAAACAATATTTTTTCTTAGACTTGAGCGCGAAAACAAAGTTGCCATACCCCTATCATAATGCGTAGATAAGCTTGAAAAAATGTCCTGTTAGCGCTTTCGTTAATGGTGTTTCATCATCCTAAATATGTGTTGATGGCGCCTATAGAAGAAAGTTTCAGAAACCTTTAAATTGAGTTTATGGAAAGTATTTAGTGCTGAAAAAGAGAAAGGAGAAGCGTGAGTATGCATACTAAGAGACTATTGTCTATAGGCTTCGTTGTAATGCTGCTTATGAGCATGGCTGCTGTTCTACCATTTCCTGCCCAAGCAGTTCCTGCCCAATCAATCTGGGTAGAGCCACCGAGCACAACAGGACTCAACATGGGCGACGAATTCGTTGTGGACGTAAAGATCAACGTAACCGACCCGGACGGAGGAGGACCCGCGACAGGCCTGTACGGATTCCAGTACAGGCTAAAGTGGAACGGAACGGTGCTAAACGCTATAACAATCGACACTCGCACTGACAACGTTCCACCCGGTGACCTGCTAACAGGATGGACCGCAATCTACATAGCCGCTAACACAACAACAGCGAGCAATCACACATACGCTGTGTCAGCAACAGGAGGCGTTGCCTTCACAGGCGTTGCCATACTATGTAGGTACAAATTCAAAGTCATGTACCAACCCGCATTCCCAGAGCCAGACTTCGTTGGCGCGCTAGACCTCGATGAAACATACAACATTCTCGTCAGCGACACTGCCACACCAATCCCCCACACAACAGGAGACGGCGAATACACTATACTATCTGTAGTGCCTGAGCCTCCAAAGGTAGGAGTTGACCCACCCTTCGTCAAGGGAGTGTTCGGCCAAACCTTCAACCTAGACATAGTAATTGAGGACAGCTTTCCATTGTTCCCAGCGTATGATCTGTTTGGCTTTGAGTTTAAACTCAGCTACAACACCACCGTGCTAGACGCTTTGGGATACCTCAATGGAACTTGGTTCATGAGCTTTGCTGGAGCAAACGGCATCTTTTCTGTCGTCAACATCGACGAAGTTAACGGTATCGTACACGGGGCTAGTATGTACTTAGACGGCCGTAGCGCGATTCCATCCGGTTCAGGAGTATTAATGACCATCGTGTTCAACGCAACTTCCATGTACCTTGTTCCTCCTGGAATACCTCCACACATCTACCCAATGGACCTCTACGACGTAATGTTAGTCAACTCGCAAGGCGGACTAATTCCGCAGCAGCCTCAGAGTCCTAACGACGGCGAATACGAAGAGCCCTACAGAGTTTTAGGCTGGGCCTTAGACTGCTGGACCGACCCCTACAGAAAACTGAACTATGGGAACCACTACTACACACCTTTCACTGGCGAATTACAATCCTACCCAGGCAGTAACGGCGTATTTGACATCGTTAATGACTTCCCAGGGACTGGAGACTGGATATCGATAGATCCGGAAGAGATCATATACACAGCTGACGCCTACGAACCCCAAGAGTTTGTGAAACTCTACGCCAAACTAACGTACAACGACTGGCCAGAACAAAACAAGATCATTATGTTCGAAATCTACGGACCCTGCAACATTTACCAGAACATCAGCATCATAAGAACCGCCATCACCGACGAATTCGGCGTCGCCACCATAAACTTCACCATACCTCACCCATGCGAACACCTCGAGGACATAATCTTTGGAAAATGGGTCTGCTACCAAGCAGCCCAAGTCAAGGACCCATGGAACCCAGACCGCTTCAAGAAAGTCGTAGATGTCCTGTTGTGGGACGTAGGATGGAAAGTAGAGCTGCTGGCAGCCTTTGTGGCCGAGCCAACTTGGCCATGCACAACTGCAAACATAACGATATGGTACAAGAACATTGCGCAGGTTCCAATGTGGGTGGTCTTCACCTTCACCATCTTCGACACTCTTCTTGACCCACTCGGCGAATTCGTAACCGGCGTGTGGGTTCCACCAGGCATATACTGTCACCCATACTACGACATGCTGACCGTAAGGATACACATTCCTAAATGGGCCCACGTAGGACCATGCGCACACGTTTGTGTCAACGCCTTCACTGCCCTACCAATGCAATGCGGACTTCCATACTGCCCAGAAGTACAGGACCACTTCACCATATCTCTACCTCCATAGAAGCCACCAGAATAACTCAATCTCCTTCCCCCTTTTTTTATTAAAACATCGCATAAGTTATACTCTTCTCGCAACTATTACCGCACTAGAACAACATTTTTTAATCACGAAACACCTTATCTAACCATTAGCTGATAAAGAGAAAGGAGAAAGGGAGGTTTGCGTGAGAGAAAAGTAGCATTTTTTCTCCCTTTTCTAGTAGGACCACTCCTCTTAGTTGACACATCGATTTATCAATCAATCGTTTACACAAGTCCTGATCCTGTATCAACCTATAGCGCGCGTAAAATGCTGTTTCGAAGGTTTTGACGATGAAAGCTAAAATCTCACTCCTTCTGTTTATGATGTTAATTACACTTTTAGTTTTCCTTAGTCTTCAATTCGTGCCAACCGGATACGCATTCCCAGGCGTTACATCCTATTATCCATCTGGATACAATTTGCTCGGTTCAACAACTTATATTTCAGGCTCATTGAGCGACTTGCAATCGAACAACGAAGTTTACATGACTTTTCGAAGTTATCCATCGGCTTTTTCAACCACAACTAATACTAGGGCTTTCATTGGCTACCGCTCCAACACAAGCACAAGCTTGTTGAGTTCACCTAAGGGGCGTGCTTGGAACGGGACTACATGGGACGTTAGCGAAACAGAATTGCCTACTGCTGGAAGCCCTGTACGATTTGTTCGGGTTGCCTACTCTCCCCTGGCTCAATACTACGATTACAAGATTGCTGTTGTTCTTTCAGATGATGGAACCCTCGACGCTTATGTTTACAACGGCACTTCATGGAGTGTTACAAATAATCTCGCAGACTTGTGGACAACAGCGCCGACAGGCGCCCAAAGACCTTACGACATTGCATTTGAAACATCTTCAGGGAATGCTCTTTTAGTGTATGGATGGTTCGATGATACAACCAACGATTTGGCTTATCGAAGATGGTTTGCCAATAACCAAACATGGAGTGCCCAAATACTTTTAGATGACCCAACGGAAGCCACAGAAGTTGATTACTCTTTCGTCATTCTAGACAACGATAAAACGAGTGGAAGCAATTACATCGGACTCATTGCTCTAGTCACAACCACTTCAGACTCTCTTACAGCCATATGGAACGGCTCCAACTGGGGAAACATGACAGACTTGTCAACTGGAGTCTCCATAGCTACTGAGGAGGATATTGGCGTAGTATGGGCTTATGACGGAAGCCTAATGGCCGTTTCAGGCGAGGGTGCCAACGAAATCATACGCTGGAACCGATGGACAAAAACAGGAGGTTGGGGAACCAGCTCTACTTTCGATATGGACACTGCGCAGACTCTGGTAACTAATTGGATAACCATCAAAGCTGATCCAGTCACAGATGACCTAATGCTTACGATGGTAGATAGCGGCTCAGATTTACACACTGGTTATTGGAATGGAGCCACTTGGTCAATTACATCCAACATCGATACCGCCGTGGACACTAATTCTCGACGACCTGTTGATTTTGAGTGGGAACCCACTGGCTCAAAAGGACTTCTTGTTCGAGGAACAAACTCTGGACAAATCACTTGGAGAACATGGACCACTGGCACTGGATGGGGTACCGATAATAACCCATCCATGGGCGCGTATGGTCATTTTTGGGTTCAGCTCAGACGCAACCCAAGAAATGTTGCTGGTGACATCAAAATTTTAGGTGCCGTTGCAGAAACTACAGCTAATGATTTGGGTGCCATAAAATGGGATGGAACAACATTCACAGTTATAGGTGCTTCAACATTTACAGCCGACACAACTGTTACAACCTACGAATGCTTCGACATAGAATTCCAAAACTTCGGCGACCCAACAGAGTTTGTAAGTGAAGTTGAGTTTACCGGCGCATCAGATACCCAAAGTTGGACTAAACTAGTTTGGACTGTTGACAGTGCATGGACCGCTGCAAGCGTTAACATAACAATTCAGTTGTATAACTACCAGCAAGGTCAATATCCAACAAGCGGCGACGGTTACGCCTCATACATTTCAAGTGGAACACCAGACACCGACGAAACGAAAAACCAAACAATCACAACCAACCCGACCTATTTCAGAGACGGTTTGGGTAACTGGAAACTAAAGGTTAAAGGTGTAAAGGCAACTCCACCACGGTTTAATTTCAAGGGAGACCTAATCAAAATTGAGACTTCTGTGGCAGATACTACCCCTCCAGTTTGGTCCAATGCAGGAACAAACAACACCATAGCTGGGCAACCCACCCTTTTCTATGTCAAATGGACAGACAACATTGGGTTAAGTGGTTTCATCTTTGGAACCAACAACACAGGAACATGGAGCAACGATACGTGGACTCCAATGAGTGGAACAACCAATTGGAGCAACATAACCAAAATCCTAAACAGCACGGCAAGTCTAGTACAATGGAGAGTTTGGGCAAACGACACTTCTAACAATTGGAATGACACTGGCATACTTTCGCTTACACTTCTTAAGCTTCCAGTAGCATCCTTCACTTACTCGCCCTTAACACCAGATACAGGCGAAACTGTTACGTTTAACGCTTCTGCGAGCTACGATCCAGACGGCACCATTGTTAGTTACTTCTGGACTTTCGGAGATGGAACAAACAGCACGGGCGCGATTACAACCCACGCCTATGCTGACAATGGCGTCTACACGATCACGCTCAAAGTCACTGATAATAGTGGGTTGACCGATACCGAGATTAAGAGCATAACCGTGTTTAATCGTCCTCCTATTGCTTCCTTTACCGAGTCTGCAACATCGGCGCCTACAGGCACACCAATATACTTCAACGCTTCTGCCAGTTATGATCCTGACGGCACCATTGTTAGTTACTTCTGGACGTTTGGCGACGGAACAAACGCAACAGGAATAACAGTTTCCCATGCATATGCTGACAATGGCACTTACACCGTGGTCTTGAAAGTCACTGATAACGATGGAGCATCTGCAACTGCCACAGCAATTAAGACAGTTTTGAATAGGCTTCCAGTTGCCTCCTTCACGGAATCAGCAACCACGGTGTACAGAGGAGAAGTCATCCACTTTAACGCCTCTGCCAGCTACGACCCTGACGGATCAATAATCAGCTACTTCTGGGCGTTCGGGGACGGCACCAATGCAACGGGAATGGTTGTTGACCACGCTTATACTGATCTTGGCACATACATAGTGATCTTAACCGTCACAGACAACGACGGAGCAACAGGAACCGCAAACGCAACCAAAACAGTTGTAAACAGACCTCCAGTGGCAGCCTTCACTGAATCTGCAACAACCGCATACACGGGTGAAATCATATACTTCAATGCCTCTTCAAGCTATGACTTTGACGGCTCAATTGTTAGTTATTTCTGGGCCTTCGGTGATGGCACAAATGCTACAGGTGTAATTGTTACCCATGCCTATGGTGACAACGGCAACTATGTAGTTACCTTGACCGTTACAGACGATGATAGCGCAACTGCTTCAGCAACTGCCACCAAAACCGTTTTAAACAGACCTCCTGTTGCGTTGTTCACAGAATCTGCGACCATGGTGTACACGGGAGAGGTTATTTATTTCAACGCTTCCGCTAGCTATGATCCTGACGGCGTTATTGCGAGTTATTTCTGGAATTTCGGAGATGGGACAAATGCCACAGGAGTCGTTGTCAGCCACGCCTACTCTGACAATGGCGTCTACACAGTAACTCTAATCGTAACGGACAATGATGGAGCAACAGCCACCACAACCGCCACCAAAACCGTTTTGAACAGACCCCCAGTCGCAATTTTCACCGAATCCGCGGAAACCGTTTACATCGGTCAGAGCATAACATTCAACGCCAGCAACAGCTACGATCCAGATGGCACAATAGCTAGTTACTTTTGGAACTTCGGAGACGGAACAAATGCAACCGGCGCCATTGCAAGCCATGCCTATTCTGTCAACGGAACATTCACAGTGACCCTAACGGTAACAGACAATGACGGCGCGTCAAGTTCAACGTCAGCAACAAAGACAGTTCTTTGGAATGAGCCCCCGGTGGCATCATTTACAGAGTCGGCGGAAATCGTATACACTAGCGATGTCATTACGTTTAACGCTTCTACGAGCTATGATCCTGATGGCTCAATTGTTAGTTATTTCTGGACTTTCGGCGATGGAACTAACGCAACAGGCGTTATAGTGACGCATGCATACATTGATGACGGAGTATATGCGGTCACTTTAACTGTCACTGACAATGTAGGGGCAACAGACTCAGCCACCGCTACTAAGACTGTTTTGAACAGACTTCCGGTAGCGTCTTTTATTGAATCGGCAGAAACTGTGCTCACTGGAGAAATCATTTACTTTAATGCGTCTGCCAGCTACGATCCAGATGGCGCAATAATTAGTTATTTCTGGGATTTCGGTGATGGCACAAACGCATCTGGAGTAACAGTCAGCCATGCATACACCGACAGTGGTACATACACAGTAACTCTCATAGTAACCGACAGCGACAATGCCACCGCTACTACCACAGCAACCAAGACCATTTTGAATAGGCCGCCAGTGGCTTCATTCACCGAGTCCGCGGAAACAGTCTATACCGACGATGTGATCATGTTTAACGCCTCAACTAGCTTTGATCCGGACGGCACAATTGTAAGCTATACGTGGAATTTCGGTGATGGAAACATAACTACTATGACTACTCCAATAATTACTCATACCTACGCAGACAATGGCACATACACGGTGACATTAACTGTTGCCGATAACGACGGCGCAACTGCTTCCACATCGTCCACTAAGATGGTCCTAAACAGGCCTCCAATTGCAGTGTTCACATATTTGCCATCCGCCCCCTATACAGGTCAAATTGTGACATTTAACGCAACAGCAAGTTATGACCCCGATGGTTCTGTCGTGGGCTACACATGGAATTTTGGCGATGGCAACATCACAACAGTTCTCAACCCGATCGTAGCTCATGCCTATGCGGATAACGGAACCTATACAGTCACACTAACAGTAACTGATAATGATGGTGCAATTGGCGTTACTTCTGCAAGCATCACCGTTTTGAATAGACCTCCCGTTGCCTCGTTTACTGAATCAGCAACAACAGTGTTCACAGGGGAGGTTATCAGCTTTAATGCCTCAGCAAGCTACGATCCAGATGGTTCCATTGTAAGTTACTTCTGGTTTTTCGGTGACGGTTCCAACGCAACTGGCCTGACGGTTGAACACACCTACGCTGAGGATGGCAACTACACAGTCATTTTGACGGTAACTGATGATGACGGGGCAACTGACACCACATCCTCAACCAAGATGGTGCTAAATCGAGCTCCTGTTGCATCATTCACCGAATCCGCGGAGACCGTTTACCCAGGCGAGACGATACACTTTAACGCCAGCAGCAGCTACGACCCAGACGGTACTATCGTTAGCTATTTCTGGAATTTTGGTGATGGCACAAATACCACCGGAATAATTGCAACCCATGCATACGCCGATAACGGAACGTATACGGTAACATTGACGGTAACTGACGATGACGGAGCAACAGACTCAGTGAGCGCTGTAAAGACTGTTCAAAATAGAGCGCCGGTCGCCAATTTCACAGAATCCGCCAAGACAGTTTACACTGGTGAAGTTATCACATTCAATGCCTCAAACAGCTATGATGCTGACGGCGCCATCGTGTCATATTTCTGGACTTTTGGCGACGGCACCAACGCAACTGGAATACTGGTGGACCATGCTTACGCCGACGATGGAACATATGTAGTAACGCTAACCGTAACGGATGATGATGGTGCGAGTGCCTCCATAAGTGCAATCAAAACTGTTTTGAACCGACCCCCAATTGCCATGTTTACCGAGTCTGCAGAAACTGTGGTTGTCGGTCAGCCCATATATTTCAATGCTTCTCAGAGCTATGACCCTGACGGTTCAATTGTGAGTTACTATTGGGATTTTGGCGACGGAACAAATGCAACAGGTGCTACAGTTCAACATGCATATGCAGATAGTGGTACCTACATCGTCACACTCACTGTAACCGACAATGATGGTACAACTGCATCTGCAAGCGCTGAAAAGTTCGTTGCGATAACGCCTCCTGTTGCTATTTTCACTGAATCTGCTGAAACCGTGCTTACTGGCGAGACTATAACTTTTGATGCCAGTGGCAGTTACGATCCTGATGGTACCATTGTTAGTTATTTCTGGGACTTTGGTGACGGAACAAATAGTACTGGAATCGTTATAGGTCACTCCTACGCTGATGATGGAAATTATACGGTAATTCTTACAGTAACGGATGATGATGGTGCAACCGACACAGCTACATCAACTAAGACTGTGTTGAACAGACCTCCAGTAGCCAAAATCAAACAGTCTGCAACCGTAGTGTATACCAGCCAAGTTATCCACTTTAATGCTTCAGAAAGCGTCGATTCCGATGGCATTATTGTGAGCTATTTCTGGAACTTCGGAGATGGAACCAACGCCACAGGTATTAAAGTTGACCATGCATTTGAAGACGACGGATATTATACGGTTTCTCTTGTTGTTACCGATGATGATGGTGCAACCGGCAAAGCCACATCGACCACAAGAGTGTTGAATCGTGCTCCTGTTGCGTCGTTCGCCGAGTCTGCTAAAACCGTGTATACTAATGAAGCCATCACGTTTAATGCCACTGACAGTTACGATTTGGATGGTTCCATTGTTAGTTATTTCTGGAATTTCGGAGACGGAACCAACGCCACTGGAGTCATCGTTGCCCACGCATATTCTGATGATGGCAACTACACCGTGACCCTAACCGTTATTGATGATGACGGTGCAACCGACTCCGAGTCTGCCACCAAGACTGTTTTGAATCGTGCTCCTGTTGCATCGTTCGCCGAGTCCGCTGAGACCGTTCTTGTCGGTGAAACCATATACTTTAACGCATCAAATAGCTATGATTCTGACGGCTCTATTGTTAGTTATTTCTGGAATTTCGGAGACGGAACCAACGCCACTGGTGCGACGCCGGAACACGCATATGCTGATGTCGGCGTCTACACAGTAACTCTAACTGTCACTGATGATGATGGAGCAACTGCATCAACCAGCTCTACGAAGGCTGTGGGAGTCACTCCTCCTGTTGCCATTTTCACCGAGTCTGCGGAAACCGTCTATACCAACGAGATCATTACCTTCAACGCTTCTGGAAGCTATGATCCCGACGGCTACGTCGTGAGCTACTTCTGGAATTTCGGTGATGGCACCAACGCTACTGGCATAATTGCGAATCACGCCTACGCAGACAACGGAACATACACAGTAACCCTAACCATAACAGACGATGATGGTGCAACCGACACAGCCACATCAACTAAGACGGTTTTGAATAGGGCTCCTGTTGCCATTTTCGCCGAGTCTGCAACCACCGTACTTACTGGTGAAGTCATATACTTCAACGCCAGTAACAGCCACGACTCTGACGGCTCTATTGTTAGTTACCTCTGGGATTTCGGTGATGGCACCAACGCCACCGGAGCTACGGTTGAACACGCTTACGCAGACGATGGTAACTACACGGTCACTTTGACGGTAACCGACGACGACGGAGCAACAGCGTCCACTTCGACCACTAAAACCGTGTTAAATAGGGCTCCTGTTGCTATTTTCTCGGAATCCGCGGAAACCGTCATCACCGACGAGGTTATCTACTTCAACGCTTCTGGAAGCTATGATCCTGACGGCTCTATCGTGAGCTACTTCTGGAATTTCGGAGACGGAACAAACACAACCGGTGTTACGGCTGAACATTCCTATACTTTAGAGGGAACCTATGCTGTTACTCTAACAGTTACTGACAATGAAGGAGCAAAGGCATCAACTACCGCAACCAAGACGGTTAGGCAAAAACCCCCTGTTGCCGTTTTCTCCGAATCAGCGGAAACTGTCTATACCAGTGAGGTTATCTCCCTTAATGCCTCTGCGAGTTACGATCCTGATGGCTATATTGTGAACTACTTCTGGGATTTCGGTGATGGCACCAACGCTACTGGCATGATTGTGGATCACGCCTACGCAGATAATGGAACATACGCAGTGACTCTCATCGTTACAGACGATGATGGGGCAACTGATACCGCAACCTCAACCAAGACCGTCCTAAACAGACCTCCAGTAGCAAACTTCACCAAATCTGCGACGACTGTGCTCACTAAGGTGATCATTACTTTCAATGCTTCCGATAGTTATGACTTGGACGGTGTGATTAGTTACTTCTGGAATTTCGGAGATGGCGCTAGCGCCACTGGTGTTGTGGTTAGGCATGCCTACGCTGACGATGGCAATTACACAGTTACCTTAACCGTAACCGATGACGACGGGGCAACTGATACCGCAACCTCAACTGTAACTATTCTGAATAGACCTCCAGTAGCACTGTTCACCGAATCCGCGGAAATTGTGCTTGTCGGCGAGGACATTCTATTCAACGCATGGGCGGTAAGTTACGATCCAGACGGCCTTATTGTTCGTTATTTCTGGGATTTCGGCGATGGAACGAACGCCTTAGCTGTAACCGTACTACACGCTTACGAGAATAGTGGCAATTACACTGTCACTCTTTTCGTAACCGATGATGACGGGGCAACTGACACTGCCGCAGCGAATAAAACAGTCTACTATCGTTATCCGCATGACATAGCCGTCGCCAACGTCACATCATCCGAGACTGAGGTATATGCGGGACAGATAGTAAACATAACCGTTGTCGTCAGGAACGAAGGAACTGAAACTGAAACGTTTAATGTCACTGCATACTACGGCAACAATGTAATTGGAACACAAACAGTCACTGATCTGCCTTCTGGAGAGAACATAACTCTAACATTCATTTGGAACACTACAGGCGTGCAACCAAGCATCAACTACACAATAAAGGCTGAGGCCAGCGTGGTTCCAGGAGAAGTCGACACATCCGACAACACCTACTCTGACGGCGCCACATTAGTCAAAGGTGTAGGCGATGTTAACGGCGACGGAAAAGTCAACATCATCGACATAGTTATAGTTGCGTTAGCCTTCGACTCCCGACCAGGTGATCCAGATTGGAATCCAATTGCAGACTTAAATAGAGACGACATCGTGAACATCATCGACATCGTCATGGTCGCATTACACTGGGAAGAAGAGTATTAGCGCGCGCTATTTTCTCTTATTGCTTCTTAGAATAGGTTGCCTCGTAGTCACACTAGTCAAAACATTACCTCACCAGAACAACATTTTTAATCAAGAAACACCTATCTAACCATTAGCTGATAAAGAGAAAGGAGATACTGAGAACTTGAAGAGAGCTTTTCAGCTTACAAAATTTAGGTGCATGCTCCTTGTCATGGTGCTCTTCTTAAGCATGACCATGATAAGTGTAGGTTTTTCGCCTAGTACGACGAAGCTGTACGTAGATCCCCCAAAAATAGAACGTTGGACTCCTGTATTGGGCGAGACGTTTAAAGTTAACGTGAGCATAGCTAACGTTTCAGACCTCCAATCTTTCGAGTTCAAACTTTACTGGAACACCACTCTACTTGACCTAACAAAAGCTGAAATCCGACCATTCCTTAACCCCCTATGGATAGTTACAAAAAATGAAATTAATGAGGCTTTGGGCAGGTACTGGCTCAACATAACGTCAATAGCCCCACCCCCGGGAAAAAACGGCAGCGGACCACTAGTGACGCTCACCTTCAATATGACATATGAACCCGTCTGGCCTGAAAATGCTACATGCATTCTAGACCTCGCCGACACCAAACTCCTTGACTCAGGGAGAAATCTTATCCCCCATGACGTCTACGACGGCGAATACTGGTGCTATTCCACGACGCCTCTATTCCTAACTACAACAACAGACAAACCATCATACGACCCGGGCGAGATCATTAGTGTCTACGGAAACTTATCCCTCGGTTTTTCCCCTGTCCCAGACGGATTAGTAGCTTTAGAAATAGACAATCCACTGAACGAAATCGTCGTCATTAGAACCATGTCAACCGGCACTCCTCCACCAAATCAGATGGTAGAAATCCTCAATGTGATCCCCTGCGGAGGACCACCTGACTACACTCCGAAAACTTGGTTCTACAGGGGAACAACAGCCTACTTCAACATCACCGTAAAAAACAATGACAGTGAATCCTGGAGGGTTCTTGGCGCCGTCAACATACATGACGTAAACCTCATTTCATTGGGCATCGGTTCCTTTGAAGGAACGATCCTAGGTGGTTCAACCGTATGGTGGATATTCACTTTCCCAATTCCTGACACAGCTTCCATCGGCAACGCCCAAGTTTATGCCAGCGCTCTCACAGGCTGGCCAAGAAACGACGGAACCCCCTACTGCCCCGAAAAGCCAGCGACATTCGAAATCAGGGGAACCGGCGGTGCTGGAGCAACAACTGGCTTACAGCAAAATCCAAGCATTAGCAGTCCGGAAGGAACCTACAACTTAACCTTCAAACTAGGATCAGACGCAAGGTTAGGCAATCATACTGTGTATGCTACTTCAGATTATGTAATTGATGGATACTATCAAAAAGTCACCAGCAACGTGATATTCAGAGTTGGTGGGCCATGGGACATTAACGGCGACGGAAAAGTCAACATCATTGACATAGTTATAGTTGCGTTAGCTTTCGACTCCAGACCAGGCGATCCAAAATGGAATCCAAAAGCAGACTTAAATGGCGATGGCATCGTAAACATCATCGACATCGTCATAGTTGCAGTACACTGGACAGGATAGCGAAGCTTTCTCGGCTTTCCCAAACTGGCAAGCTCAACCAGACTGTAGTCAAGGGTTCATAAAATCTGTAGGGGTTAAATCCAACCTGATGCCTTCAAAATCTCTAGCAAAATTCTGTTACTCGACTAGAATAAGATTTTTAACTAAGTAAATCTTATAATTCTGCTTACAGAGAAAGGAGAAACGTGAGTATGTATAAGAAGAAATTATTGTCTATAGGCTTCATTGCATTGTTGCTTACGAGTATGGCTATGATTGTAAGTGCTACTAACTGGGACGGTGTTCCAGACAATCCAACCCCTGCCCAAGCAATCTGGATAGATCCCAAAAACAAAACAGGCCTAGCTATAGGCACAGTATTCACAGTAGACGTATTAATTAACGTAACCGATCCGCCGGGCGCTGCGACAGGATTGTACGGGTTCCAGTACAAGCTCAAGTGGGACCCAACGGTACTGGCAAACGTGGAAATTCAAACTCACACCGACAAGGTTCCTTCGACTGACATCTTGCCAGGATGGATTAACGTCTACATGGCCGCTAACACAACAGGTTCTGTAGGTAGCTGGAGGTATCACTCGTACGCTGTATCAGCAACAAGCGGCGTTGCCTTTAGGGGCGTTGCCTCCCTATGCACGTATAGATTCCGCGTCGCGAACATTGGTAGCTGCGCCTTAGACCTCTATGATGACCTCCTCGTCGATGACACGGCCACAGAAATGCCTCACACCACAGTAGACGGCTACTTTAACAATCTCTTGCCAGTCAAACTCTATGTGCAACCTCCAAAAATCATTAATCCAGACCTAATCCCGTGTGAAAATTTCACCATCGACATAAACATCTTTAACGTCACCAACCTCTACAGCTGGGAATTTAAGCTATACTATGATAGTTCTGTCCTTAATGGAACCAGTGTCACCGAGGGGCCCTTCCTTCAAACCTCTGGATCAACAAACTTCGTGATAAAAAATTTCACGGACGCATTTAATGCGACACACGGCCTCGTATGGGTGAGTTGTACGCTTCTACCTCCGCCTCCAGTCAGCGCCAGCGGCAGCGGAACATTAGCAACGATCTCCTTCCACGTCGAAGCTTTAGGCGAGAGTGCGTTAGACCTCACCGACGCCAAACTCCGTGACCCATGGGGTGGGCCTGTTCCCCACTACACAGTTGACGGTTCCTTTAGCAACATACGCAAGGCTCATCTTTACGTGGATCCCCCAAGCATCATTGACCCAACATTGTTGCCGCCAGCAATCTTCAACATCACTATAAAAGTCGCCAACGTCACCGACCTGTACGATTACCAGTTTAAACTGGGCTACGACACCACTGTTCTAAATTGTCTAGGCATCATTATTATTCCCTTCGAAAATGAAACGAACTTCATAACGCAATTCCACGTAGACGACGAAGCTGGCCTCATATGGGTCAATGTCACCTATTATCCCCCTGCAGAACCCCTCACAACCAACAATCCTGTAAATTTGGCGATGATTTTCTTCCAAGTTCAAGCCATGGGAAACACTGTTCTAGACCTCTATGACACAAGACTCAGCGACCCCTTAAACGGTGATATTCCTCACGATGTGTCTGGCGGCTTAGTCAGCATTGTTGAACGCGATGTAGCTGTTGTTGCCATTGTCCTGTCCAAAAACATGACCTATGTAGGACGCGTGATTTACATCAACGTTACAGTCGCCAACGAAGGAGACATGCCCGAATCCTTCAATGTTAGCGCTTACTACGATGACACTTTAATAGACAAGCTTCTAGTCACTAATTTGCTTCCTGACACCAACACAACCCTGACGTTTACTTGGAATACCACGGGTACAACCCCCTGCCATAACTACACTATAAAGGCGGAAGCCAGTACAGTTCCATATGAAAGGGACTTAGCCGATAATGTACGCATCGATGGCCAAGTTCATATCACAATGCTTGGAGACATAAACGGCGATGGAATTATTAACATAATTGACATAGTGATTGCGGCACTTGCCTTTGGATCCCAACCAGGCGACCCCAACTGGAATCCAGATGCAGACTTGTACGTCGACGGCGTCATAAATATCATCGACCTCGTTGTGATAGCAATACGCTTCGGGCAAACATGCTAACCTTCAAGGTCAAACCACAAAACTATTAAAGAAAAAACAGAATCACTGATGGCAAACCAGTGGGGTGAGAAACTTCAGAAAGAAAAACATAGTTTGGCTACTTTTGGTTATACCGCTTTTGTTCACTAAGGTCATGGTACCTGTAGGCGCGCAAACGACAGTACTTTCAGTGAATCCAAAATTTTCCTCGTCGCAAGAGAGCGAATTTACGATAATGGTATCCATCGGCCAAGTTACTAATCTTTATGGCTTTCAATTGAAGCTTGGCTACAACACTACCATCTTGGACATCGTGCAAGTTGACATCCAGCCATTTCTTAATGAACCAACATTCGTGGTCAGAAACGAAACACACGAGGACGAAGGGTGGTATTCGCTCGCTATAGCATCATATCCCCCGGCTTCAGCCAAAAACGGCAGCGGAACTCTGGTCACAATCACCTTTAAAGTCACGAGCCTAGGCAATTGCACCTTACATCTTTACGATACCATGCTTGCCAACTCCAAAGCAGAGGAGATTCCCCACGAAACAATCGATGGCGAAGTTACAACATTGATAATAAGCTCAATCTCCATCTCTGCGTCACCAGACGCCGTTACGGTTAGGAAGAATACCACGATCAGCGGCTCCATCACTCCAGTTCGGGTTGGAGCAACCGTGACCATCCATTACAAGCTCATTGACGATGTAGCTTGGAACACGACAACAGTTATCAGTGACTCGACTGGAGGATATTCGTGCGTTTGGGCACCTTCGAAGCTTGGAACTTACGAGGTTAAAGCCAGCTGGCCCGGAGACGCAAATACTCTAGGCGCTGAAAGCTCCATAATAGAAATTACAGTCAAAGCAGCAGCACCATACCTTCTGTACGCGGTCATTGTGATAGTAATAGTCATTGTGGTAGCTATAGCCATCTACTTCCTCAAGATCAGGAAGCCATAAACCAACCTCAACATAACGTCCTCTCTTCCTTCTCTTTTCTTACTTGGCGCCAGACATAAGCCGCGTCTTCACGATAAAGATACCCTTACCGACGTTAACGATTACTATTTTTTGTTGTACACTTTACTATGTAAGGAAACGAATCCTTAGGTAGACCGCAGCCTCTCCGGTCATTAATGAATTCTGGTAAGGGGAAAAATTGAAATACGGAACGCTTACACTATAGGGTTCTAAGGTGAAAACTGGATGAAGCACCAATTTAATGTGAACATACGTATGAAGAAAGTATTGTCAGGACTCATTGTGCTCCTTCTTCTAGCCATGACTATAGGCGTAACCGCTACTCCTTGGGACGGTGTTGCAGACGATCCAACTCCTGCCCAAGCAATCTGGATAGACCCAAAAAACATAACTAGCCCTCCGGTCGGTGTAGGCGATGTATTTACTGTAGATGTACTGATTAACATAACTGATCCGCCGGGTGCTGCGACAGGCATGTATGGTTTCCAGTACAAGCTTAAATGGGACCCAACAAGGCTAGAGGTCGTGGAAATTCAAACTCACACTGACAAGGTTCCCTCCACTGACATCCTAACAGGATGGACTGACATCTACATAGCCGCTAACGCAACAGGTTCAGGACCTCCAAAAGCTCCGGAAGGCTTTGACTATCATTCGTACTCTGTGTCAGCAACAGGCGGCGTTGCCTTCACTGGCGTTGCCTCGCTATGCACGTATAAATTCCAGGTCGTGGTCAATGCCAGCTGCCGCTTAGATATCTATGATGATATTCTCGTCGACGACACGGCCACAGAAATGCCTCACACTACAGTAGACGGCTACTATATTACAGGTAACCCGATAGCAGCATTCACTTACTCTCCTGAGTATCCGTCTGCTAACCAGACTGTAACCTTCGATGCCACAGAGAGTCGCGACCCAGACGGCACAATAGAAAGCTATACTTGGGACTTTGACGACGGCACATCCCCTGTAGTAGAAACAGACCCGATTGTAACTCACAATTTCACAGACTACGGCGCCTACAACGTAACCCTTAGAGTCACCGACGATGAGGGACTAAACGACACCGCATGGCGCATCGTAAAGGTTGGAACAGTAGCCGACTTCACTTACTCTCCTGAGTTCCCTATTCCAGGTGAGACCGTCACCTTTGACGCCAGACCGCCATACCGCAGTCGCCCGGCTTCCGGCAGAACTATCGCTAATTACACGTGGGACTTTGGTGACGGCACATCTATTGTCATAGAAACCGTTGGGCTTATAACCCACAACTACACAGCCTCAGGCAAATACAACGTAACTCTCACGGTCACCGACAGCGGAGGACTAACTGATTCTACAACCAAGCGTATCACCGTCTGCTCAAAGCCTGTGGCAAACTTTACTTGGTCGCCGACAACACCTAAAGTCGGTGAAACGGTCACCTTCAATGCTTCAGCCAGCTACGATCCTGACGGTGACATCGCGGAATATTCTTGGGACTTTGACGGCGACGGCAAATTCGACTGGGCTACTATTAATCCGATTACAAACAAAACTTACGCACCAACCATGTATATAGCCGGCACCTACGACGTAACCCTTATGGTCACAGACGCTGTTGGACTAACCGACACTATTACAAAACCCTTGACGATTGCAAAGTTAAGCAGCTCCATCTCCATCTTTGTGTCACCAACCACCCTTAAGGTTGGCGAGGATACCACAATCAGTGGAGACATCACTCCAGACAAGGACAGAGCAAACGTGACCATCCATTACAGGCTTAGTGGTGAGACAACCTGGAACACAACGACAGTGACTGCTAATGCGACTGGAGGGTACTCCTATACGTGGACGCCAGAAGAGGCCGGAACCTATGAGTTTAAGGCCAGCTGGCAGGGCGACGCAAACACGTTAGGCGACGAAAGCTCAGCAATAACTGTTACAGTTGAGGAGGAAGCACCATCTTATCTACTCTACGTGATTATCGTCATAGTATTCGTCATCGTGGCAGCAGTAGTCATCTACTTCCTCAAGATCAAGAAATCCTAAAGCCACCTCAGCATAACGTCCTTCCCTTCTTCCCTTTTCTTCAAATTCAAAAGAGGTTCAAGAGTATTCACTGACAAACTCCTTCATTTCTGTTGACATGTGTTCAATCAACCATTTTCTAGTTTTCATGGAGGCAAACATGGCTTTAAACATTGGAGGCTGAAGATGCTTTGCTAACAGAGGGAAAAAATTGAAATATGGAACACTTACACTATAAGGTTCTAAGGTGAAAACTGGATGAAGTGCCCATTTAATGTAGATATGCGTGCGAAGAAACCATTGTCTTTAGGCTTTGTTGCTTTGCTTCTTCTGAGCATGGCTATAAGCGTAACTGCTACCCCTTGGGACGGTGTTCCAGATGACCCAACTGATGCCCAAGCAATTTGGGTAGATCCAAAAAACACAACAGGTCTCGCTTTAGACGGCGTATTCACTGTAGACATATTGATCAACGTAACTGACCCGCCAGGCCTCGGGACAGGATTGTATGGCTTCCAGTACAAGCTCAAATGGAACTCAACGGTTCTAGAAGCCGTGGAAATCCAAACCCACACCGATAATGTCCCAACTGGTGACCTCCTACCAGGATGGACTTCAGTCTACGTCGCCGCTAACGACACAGGTCCTATTTCCGGGTCATCGTCTGGCTGGGGCAATCACTCGTACGCTGTAGCAGCAATAAGCGGCGTTGCCTTCACGGGCGTCGATTCGCTATGTACGTATAAGTTCAGAGTCCTATGGCAGCCTGGAGAATCAGAGCCAGACTACATTGGACTGCTGGATCTCTATGATGATATACTCGTCGACGACACGGCTGCAGAAATTCCTCACACTACAGTAGACGGTGAGTATTGGGTGCTCGCGAAGGTGAAGCCGGTAGCGGACTTTACTTGGTCGCCGACAGCACCTAAAGTCGGTGAAACGGTCACTTTCGATGCTTCACTTTCCGAACCTAATGGCGGTTCCATTGAAAGCTATGCTTGGAATTTCAGCGACGGCACATCCATTGTTACAGAAACTGACCCCATCACAACCCACGCTTACACGGCCATCGGCACCCACAACGTAACCCTTACAGTCACTGACAGCGAAGGACTAAGTAACTCAACCACAAAATCCATCACCATCGCAAAGGCAACCAGCACAATCTCAATTTTCGCGTCACCAACCACCGTCAAGGTTGACAAGGACACCACCATCAGCGGCTCCATCACACCAGCCAGAGTTGGAGTAACCGTGACTATCTATTACAGGCTTAGCGGTGAAGCAACATGGAACACAACAACGGTCACCACTAACTCGACTGGAGGCTACTCCTATACATGGTCGTCTTCAGTGGCTGGGGATTACGAGTTTAAGGCCAGCTGGCCAGGCGACGCCAACACCGTAGGCGACGAAAGCTCAACAATAACCGTCACAGTTGAAGAGGCAGCAGCACCACCATCATATCTACTGTACGTAGCCATTGTGATAATAATAATCATCGTAGCAGCAATAGCCTTCTACTTCCTCAGAAAGAAATCCTAAACCCACCTCGAGACAGCGTCTCAACTTTCCCCTCCTTTTCTTTATGTTTTCTTCAAGTTTGAGCATGTTTAAAGTGTCTAGTTAACCAAGTCATATTGGGCTACTGGCAACGTATCTAGCTCATGACTTAGCGTAGTTAGAACACCAACTTGCATGGCATCATTGTGACGATTGAACCCGTAAACTGCTTGGCGTTCTCATCCACTAATTATTGAAGCATATTACATTTGAGAAGATATATCTCAAAAGTAGAGATATTTTCGCACACGTAGTATGTATTTAAAAGTTGTCCATTCCAACGAATAATCATATAGAAGATTAGTACTGAATTACTTAAATACTTAAATTGGAAGCAATACAATGGGAAGCTCTATGGCATGTAAACGATTAGGCTTATAGAATCAAAAAGGGTGGAAGAATTGAAGAAACTGTTTGTGCATAAAAAAGAAAAAATCTTGACGTATATGCTCTTTACTGCATTGCTTCTAGCCAACATAACTGCCATACACATTGGCATAGCCTCCACGGATGAACCCACGCTCTCTGTGGATCCTCCAAGCATAATTGACCCTACGCTAACTCCAGGCAAATTCTTCTCCATCAACGTAACCATAGCCAACGTCACTGACCTTTACGGTTTTGAGTTTAAACTACACTACAACACTACCATCTTAAATGGCGTAGGCGTCGTAATCCCATTCCCAGACCACAGTTCGAAATTGTCCATAAACGACACGGAGGGCATAGTCTCTGTCAGCGTCACTTTTCAGCCTCCCGCAGAACCTCTCACAACGACTGATCCCGTAACGTTGGCGAGAATTTTCTTCTTGGTTACAGCCTTGGGAAGAACCGATCTAGACCTTTACGACACCACACTGGTAAATTCAGAAGCAGAGGTGATACCTCACTTAGTAGAAGACGGTTACTTCAGCAATCTTCCATTACCCCCAGTAGCTCTGTTCACTTACTCACCCCTCCTTCCCCATGTTGACGAGACTGTAACCTTCAATGCCTCAACTAGCTACGACCCTGATGGCACCATTACCCGCTATGAATGGGACTTCGGAGATGGCGCCAACGCAACTGGAGTAGTCGTAAACCACATCTACACGGTCCCCGGCGACTACACAGTAAACCTAACGGTCACCGACGATGATTCACTAATCAGCACAACCCAAAAAACCGTGACAGTTATAAAACATCCCGTGGCCTTTTTCACATACTCGCCAGCCGCTCCACTCATTAATGAAATGGTTACATTTGACGCCTCCCCCTCAACCCCAGACGGCGGCCACATTGTTAATTATACGTGGAACTTCGACGACGGTTCATCCGTCATCACAGAAATCGACCCCATCACAAACCACACTTTCATCGCGCCCGGCATCTATGATGTAACCCTTACAGTCACTGACAGCGAAGGACTAACCAACTCCACCACAAAATCCATCACGATAGTGAAGGCTAGTAGCTCCATCTCCATATCTGCGTCGCCAACCACCATCAAAGTTGGCGAGGACACCACAATTAGTGGCTCCATCACACCAGCCCGGGTTGGAGTAACCGTGACTATCTCTTATCGGCTTAGTGGTGAAGCAACATGGAACACAACGACAGTGACTACCAACTCGACTGGAGGATACTCCTATACGTGGTTGTCTTCAGTGGCTGGAGATTACGAGTTTAAGGCCAGCTGGCCAGGCGACACAAACACTTTAGGCGATGAAAGCTCCACAATAACTGTCACAGTTGAGGCGGCGGCAACGCCACCCTACGCTCTGTACATAGTTGCCGTGATAGCAATAATCGTCTTAACGGCGACGGCCATCTACTACCTGAAGAAGAAGCGTTAACTAACAACAAGTTCACGTCCCAACATGTGCTACCCCTCTTTCTTTAAGCCCAGAGAAGTTCAAGCAGTCGTTTCGCCGAAAAATATACGGTATTTACCTTGGTTGTCTTCCTAAGAAGGCTTGGTTAAGGAAGCGAAGAGCCCCGGTTACCCAAAAGATTCTTCTTACCAATCCGCGTAGACGTCAAAACCTCCAGCAAAAGCATAATTGAATATAAGGTGCATGGTATAACCTAAAAAGGGAAGAAGCAAATACGGAAATAGGAACCGTGAGTAATATCTTCAGACGCTTCTGCGCTACTGTGTTCACATTGCCTTGCGGGCTGCGGGGCCTAATCGCCCGAACTTCATGGCGTCGCTCATGGAGCCCTCTATTGTGTATTGCTTAGCAAAGTAGGCTCTGGTCTGATCAAGTTCTCCAGTCAGCATTTTGTAAAAAACTTCTTCTGGGCCTTTCAGTGTCACATTGGGCGATTTATGTACTCCCACAACAAGTGAAGCTTTTCCACCTTTGGTTTCAATGTAGAAGTTGTCTTCTCCAGTTAGGATAAACTGGATAATCCTGTCCCACCCGGTTATGATTCCTTTTGCTTCAGCGCTCTTGTTAACTAATTCAGCGAATTTTTTGTAGCCATCTATTGTTCTACCCATTTTCATATCACCTTCCAACTAAATCTATAGAACAAAAACAGTTTGCGACATTCACATTTAAGCTTTGTCGTATTTTTTCATTATTCCTCCATATAGACTTATAAAATCCATGTGTGAAACATACTGCACCAATAATTGAAGAGGAATTGAGTTGGTGTTTAAAAAAACGGACGTCTGCGAACTCCTTGGAATCAAACATCCCATAGTTCAAGCCCCCATGGGTCCCTTCATAACGACCAAATTATGTGCAGCCGTTTCCAACGCGGGAGGACTAGGAACCATCAGCCATACAGGCACTTTCATATACCTTAAGGAACTCGACCCAGAATTTTTCAAACAAGTACACGATTTCGCCCCAAAACTTGTAGACAGCACCTTCGAAATGGAGAAGGAATTGGGCGTCAATACACTGGAGGAACTGCGCAAAGTCAGAAAACTCACGGATAAGCCCTTTGGAGTAAACGTGAGAGTAGCCCAAGAACAACCAGACGCACCTTATCTCATAGACGCAATAATTGAGGAAAGGAAGAAGGATCCGAAGCTTGCAAAGAATCTGAATGTGGTGATCACGTCGGCGGGCAACCCTTCACTCTACACTCAGAAACTGAAAGATGCTGGACTCAAGGTTATTCATGTAGTGCCATCAGTATATCACGCTCTGAAAGCAGAGAAAGCCGGAGTAGACGCAGTTGTTGCCTCAGGACACGAGGCTGGGGGACATGTGGCTTGGGAGCCAGTTCACACATCGGTTCTAACTCCATCTATAAGGAAAGCAGTTAAAGTTCCAGTTTTGTCAGCTGGCGGATGGTGCGACGGAAAGGGTCTTGTAGCTGCCCTAGCCCTAGGTGCGGGAGCCATCTATATGGGCACCAGATTCATTGCTACCAAGGAAAGCGACTTTGCCCAAGGATACAAGGAAGCCGTCTTAAAAGGGGGAGAGAGGGACACAATGGTGACTGCAGGAGCTTTCGGTCCCATGAGAGTCATAAAGAATGAATATTCCTTGAGGATTGAGAAATTGCTTCAGGGCGTGACAGGTTCATTCGAAGAGAAAGCCAACAGCCCTATAATAGTAGATGCCAAAACCGAAGTTTCGTGGGCTGATTCTTATAAGCATGGCAAAACTGAAAATGCGCCAGTGTTAACTGGTGAGGTGCAGGGACTAATAGATGATCTCCCAACGGTTAAAGAGCTAATTGATAGAATAATGAAGGAAGCCGAAGAGATTGTCACGAAGAAACTGCCCTCCTTCATAGCCTAAACGTTAATCAACCACTCTTTTTTCTTTTACAGTCTCATGCAATACTTACCCAGCTCCTTTCCAACTTCCTTAAAGACTTGCATTTTCAAGGGGATCAAACTTTTTCTGGAGATTTAAATGGGCGCAACAAATCATTCGCGCGGTGCCCCGTTTGGATGGTTTGAAGAAATTATTTGAAAAATATTTCGAGCTGAAACCTATTGAGGGCAAAAGCAAAATCGTATCCCTAAACGAAGCAGTTCACAAGTAGGAACCATGGTGGTTCTTTAAGCCTTTGTTTCCTTCTCGGCTCGTCTGGGGGCCATGAATCCTAAACGCTTTTAGCCTCCTTCGGAAGGCTTGTGTGAATCTATTGATTTTGCCTGATTGAATAACCACTATAATTATAAAGTATAAGAGCATCCAAGCGATGAAGTATAATTCTCCATAGGAGTTGTGAAAGACTTCGCCAGCTTTCGATCCATAATGTACAGAGATTGTGAAGTAAGAGGCTATTCTAAAAATGTTGGTTAAGTATGTTCCAGCGGCTCCAATCAAGAAGAAGATTGTTTTTCTTTCTCTTTGCATTGTTGTTTTCTTGAAGAAGACCAGTGTGATCAGGGTAAAAAGGAATAGGCTGTGGACACCAGCACAGGGCCACCCGACACCCGCCCTGACAATTTTTCCTCCCTCCCTCACGGTTATTATGGGAAGAAACCCATATTCCGAAGAAGAAACCAGAGATGAGTATGACAGTGCGACGTTGTAGCCCAAAAGATCCAGTAATGCTGTTGCGCATGCTGCTGTGGGAACCGCCAATAATTGCATTGGTTTAAGAGTACCGTATGGCCAGATTGTGTCCACTAGATATGTAACGCCCATTCCTGCAAGAAGAGACAGCGAGATAGAGAAACTTTTGAGCCCACCAAGCCCATATGCCAACCATGTTGCAAATATGAAAAACAATACGAGTATAAGATACTCGACTGATAATGGCCAAGACTCATTTATGAAACCTGGTCTGATCTGTAGGGCTTGACCGAGATTAAGAATCATTTGGTTTAAACCAAAAAAGTTAACACTTAAAACGTAAATTGAAGGGGCTGCCGCAAAAATACATAGTAGAAGGACGCGAAATTGGTTCTGAAATCTCTGTTGCTTTTCGACGATGACCTCCCAATCCAGTATAGACTCCAATAAAAGTAACCATATAAAGAATACGTAGAACATCCTCCCTTTCCACGTTAAGTCGAACATAAATCTTTGATTAAATGAAGCAAAGGCTTCCATGTTAAAAAAGTCAAGGAACAAAATTAGAATGATGGGTACAAGAAAGGAAGATAAGAGGAGAAGATGTAAACGTCCCTTTTTTATTTCAGAAAGTTTTCTAAACCCCTGTTTAATATGTGATCTAAGTTTCATTTTAAGCCCTGAACAGATATCGTGCTAACAGAAAAAGTTTCTTTTCTCTTATACATTATGGCAGTAATGCTTAACCCTGTCATGTTTTTCACTTGGTCTATTGCATATATGGGGCTTCATGTTCATGTTTAAACTTTTTTGCTTTGTTTCTGGAAGATTTTGGTCTCCCTTTCTGCGATATATCTTCGATGGTTATACTTCTCATAGGGGAATATTATGTTTAAAGCGGCTCATTTTAGAGTAAATAGGGAAAATTGTTACTGAATAAGCACATAGAAGACAATTCCAGAAGCCTTAAAATGGATTTTACTATGGTTTCTCTTCCCTCATTATGCGAAGAGAAAGGAGTCGATGATGACGTCTAAGAAGAAGCGAGCGCTAATCGTAGCCATAGCTCTAATAATTTTGGTGGGCATTCTGGCATTAGTCTTGATGCAACCACCGACTTCACCGCCGATTTCAAAGCCGACTCCACCGCTGACTTACACCTTAACTATAATCGAAACGACCGGTGGAACTACTGACCCAGCTCCGGGCAGTTATACATATCCAAATGGCTCTATTGCAACCGTTGCCGCAATGGCGTCTGTAGGCTATGTTTTCGACTATTGGAAGTTGGACGGTTCAGAAGTTGTAGGCTCACCCTCAATAAACGTGACGATGAACGCAAACCACACCCTCCAAGCAATTTTCGCCCTAGTCACTCATACTTTAACAATTTCTACCACGACTGGTGGAACCACCAGTCCAGCTCCCGGCGATCACATTTACGCTTATGGAACAGAGGTTCAAGTCAACGCTACTGCTAACACTGGCTATGTTTTTGATCATTGGGAACTGGACTCTTCAGACGTTGGCTCAGCTGTCCCCTACGTTGTCACCATGAACACTGATCACACTCTTCATGCAGTCTTCCAACCATTCTATACCTTAACCGTAACCACAACGACTGGAGGAACAACCGATCCAGAGCCAGGCAGTTACCAATTTTTGGAGGAAACCATCGTAAATGTTACCGCTATTCCTGAAACGAACTTTATTCTTGATTACTGGGAGCTTGATGGCGAAAACCAAGGAGCCTCAAACCCCATAGAAGTAACAATGAATACTAACCATACGTTACACGCAGTCTTCACACAGATAACCCACACCCTAACCATCTCCATTACTGGTGGAGGAACAACAGACCCTAGTGGAGGAAGTCATGTTTATAGTTCTGGGTCAACCGCGACTGTTTCAGCCACCGCTGATCTGGGGTGGTATTTTGACCATTGGATTCTTGACGGTGAAGATGCCGGATCAACCATTCCAATCAACGTTTTGATGGACTCTAACCATAATTTGGAGGCAGTATTCACCCAGATTAACTACACTCTCACGATCACTACTACTAGTGGCGGCACAACCAGTCCTACTCCTGGCGATCATGTTTATCCTTCTGGAACCAACGTTCTTGCCACAGCCACTCCACAATATGGTTACACATTTGATCACTGGGAACTCGACGGTTCGGATGTTGGCTCAACCAACCCCTATACCGTGACAATGAACGCTAACCACACTCTTCACGCTGTCTTTAAAGAAGTTCCACCGCCTCCCCCACCTCCGCCTCCTCCCCCACCGTCTCCACCTGTTGGAGGCCACGCCACACCAATAGACAAACATCATTTTGTAGCCCCGAAAATCGACTTGATCCCGGGGATAGGCCTAGCTTTTGTTCTCCTAGTCGCTATGGCTGTAACAACTATGTTAATTAGACGCAGAAACAAGACATTAAAATGGGGACGTTAGGACCCATAGGTTGTAGCGGAGAATAATTTCATTGAGTGTGCACAGCGGAAGAAGAAAACTTAGGAAAAGGAAAAGCATGAAGAGGCTAGCCTACGGAGTTATCATCGTCGCTTTTATCCTCGCATGTTTTCTCGTCTATTTCTCTCTACATTCATCGCCACCCAAAGTAGCAATAGTAGACCAATTAAGTGCCATTCCAGGGCAAAGCAATCAAACTTTCGTCGACGCTTGCAAAAACATTGTAGAGGAAGGTGGGTTAACATGGGCCTATTACAATGGCAACAAGGTCACCGTTAACTTTTACAGAAATCTTCCTTCGTATGGTACTAGTTTGATAATTCTACGGGTGCATTCAGCAATAATGAGAACGGAAACAGGTATTGTTTCTACTCTGGGACTTTTCACCTCTGAACTTTACAGCGACGCTAAGGCTGGGACAATGTATCGTTCGGACATTTATTTTGATGGCGAATATCATAACGACTCACTGTTTATGGGGTACTTTCCTGGAGAAAGCATTCGCTACTTTGCAATAGGCCCGAAGTTTGTCGAGAAGCGCATGAACGGAAAATTTCAAAACACTGTAATCATCATGATGGGGTGCGAGGGGCTAGGCTACAATGTAAGCACGGGTGCGCGAGAACCATACACTGAAATGGCTGAAGCCTTCATCAGAAAAGGCGCCAAAGTCTACATAGGTTGGGACGGACCCGTAAGCATAGACCATACCGACCAAGCAACACTCGATTTGCTTCAAAGCCTTATTCTAGAAAAACGAACGATACAAGGGGCTGTGGGCGAAATAGCCGCAGACCCCATATATGAAAGTGAACTAAAATTCTATCCGGATGGGGCTGGAAACTATGCTATCCCGAACCTTAAAAGCACCTTGATCATGAATGCCGTCCATACTTTACCCATAACAAAGGTATCTGTGAAGACCAAATTCGGAAAATTATTTTTCTTCCCTAAAGTAGGGAACAACCTTTTCTGCATATAATTGAAGGGTTTCTTTCATGATTTTTAATTGAACAAACATGGCTACAACGAAATGTTTAACCCCTGCCTTCAAATACTTTTCAATTCCCTCTATGCAGTCATCGGGAGAACCATACACAAAGAATTGGTCTACGGCTTCCGAAGGCACAATATCTACAGTATACTCAAGGAGTCTGGCGATGTTTTCTTGGTTAGAAATCAAACGATGTAACAGAAATTCTTCTGGTATGGATCCCTTCAATTTCAAATGTTGAGCAAACTTAGACAATGTGGCGATAGTCATCCTTCCCGGCAACTCAATTATTTCTCTAGCAGTGTCATGATCCTCAGCCACAACAAGGTATGTGAAGAGAGCTGGCTCGATGGAAGCCGGTTCTCTCCCATACTCCTTAGCCCACTCCCATATTCTTCTAAGATTCTCCTTGTATAAGTCTGGAGTAAGGGGCGGAGCCATAGGTATCCACCCATCCGCAATTTCAGCAGTCATTTTCATGGTTCTAGGCGAGTTTCCAGCAATCCATATGGGCGGATAGGGTTTCTGAATAGGTTTCGGTTCCACCAATGCATTTTTAATATGATAAAATTTTCCCTCAAAATTCACAATGGGCTGTGTCCAACATTCTTTAACAGCCTTAATGGCTTCATACATCCGAGAAACAGGTTTATCCCAATTAATACCATAGGGTTCCAGGTTCATGGCTTCTCCAGCCCCTATTCCCAGAATCGCCCTACCATTAGACAACTGGTCAATGGTCATGACTGTTTGCGCCAAAACAGCCGGATGCTTTCTATGAGGGTCCGTAACGCAGGATCCTAGTTTCACGCGTTTTGTCTTAACGGCTAATGCGCTTAAAATGTTCCAAGCATCAAGGAAGTCGAACCTTCTAACGGCAATGCCCACAAGGTGGTCAGCCATAAATACCGAGTCAAAGCCCTTTTCTTCAACATAAAGAGCTATATCAAAAATCAGATCAGGCGTGTGGGGAGGAAGTTGATAACCAAATTTTACGTCTTCAAACATAGATTCTACCACCAACTTCATAGATAAATTTACTAACCGCTATAAGAGCAAATCAATAAGCTCTGAAACTAGAAAAATCTTTTCTTTATCGTCTAACCTAAAGTTGTTTTTCTGCGTTTTTTTCTAGCAGTTTGTCTCTCCAATCTCTGAAGTAGTAAACTTTTGTGCAGAAATAGGTTTTTAGGGACCTGACTCCCTCCACAGCCTTTACGATGTTTTCGTTGTCGTGGATGTCGCTAAATCTTTTTCCAAAGAATATCATCATTATAGTTGGCGAGTTAACCATAACGAAATGGTTGAAAAGATTTTTGACGTTGCTGGTGATTGATTTTACGATTTTGTCCCGTGGGAATCTCGCGTCGTACTCTGCGAAGATCCCGTAAACTATGGTGCCTTTTGACGCCATGGGGTCAAAAGCTAGTGTGTGGTGGATCGCTCCGCTGTTGTAGAGTCTTTTCAGCCTTCTGTTCACAGTTCTTGTTGAGACACCACATTCCCTTGCAATTTCGCTTGGACTTTTTCTGCTGTTAAACCTAATGGATTTGATGATTTTCCAGTCTAATAGCGAAATATCGATTTTTTTATGAACGGACTGCGACGAGTAGATGTACGTCTGAATCCCTGTTATCCCTTTTTTCTCACTCATCTGTTGTATAGTGATATCGAGGTCTGATGAATTAAGAAAATCTATGGCTATGACCATTACGTTTTCTGTGGTAGGCATGACGAAGCTCACTTTTTCAATCTCGTCGAGTTCATTGATGATCTTTTCTCTAGGTCCATTGTCATGTAGTTCTGCGGCTAGCCAGCAATGAGTAGCGTTGAAAAAAGTTGCGCTTAGGTGAGTTTCGAATCCCAGCAAAACACCTTCCTGCTTCAGGTTTCTTATTCTGTTCTTCACCGTGTTTGTGGTAACCTTAAGCCTTTTGGCTATACTATAATCCGACATTCGACTGTTAATCGTCAACATCTTCAGAATGGAAATGTCGAGGTCGTCCAAGGCAGACACTACTTAACAATTGGGACACAAAACCTAAATATTTTGTCCTTTTTTCTCTGCCATTATTAAGAAGAATTAACAACCACTAGCCGAACTAATTATGATATGAAGTTATAGGTGCGATAAAAACCAGAAAGAGCAAAGTTTGTTTTAGGAAATGTTTTTCTTGTCAACCCAATCGGGAAACCATCTGTAGTACTCCGGCGGATTAGCCTTGTTGAGACCTTTGTAAGTCGCCTTAACAAGTTCTATCGCTCCATGTCTTCTGTAGAGTTTAACCAATTTCTTTTTTTCCAATGACCCTAGGATATCATCCAATTCCTTATCTTCAACCATGTACAGTTCTTTTATGTCGTCGCGGTGCATGTATAAACCTGGATTAACCCTGTAATCCTCTGCAAGCGTTTTCAGCAGTTTTTCTTCGTTGATTTCTTTCTCCTTCTCATTTGATCTTGCCACTGGCAGTGGAACACCAAGTTGTTTGTGGATTTTCCTGCGCGGGGCTCCTTGTACATTTCTTATTCCCATTCTGTAGATGATGTACCTCATTATTTCGTTAGTGCCAGCCACAATCTGTCCAATTTTTCCGTCTGCCACCATTCTTCCAATCGGATAGAATTCTGTCACACCATCCCCGCCCAAAAGCTGAGTTGCATCTATCGCTGCCTGTAAGCCCTCATCTGTGGCGTAAAGCTTGGCAATGGAAGAATACACAGGATCTTCCCTGCCTAAATCGATCAGATGGGCTGAATAGTATGTTAAAAGTCGACCTGTTTTCAGTCCGGTGATGAGATCTGCAATTTTGAACTGGTTGGTGGGGAGGTCAATGGTTTTTTGACCAAACTGAACACGTCGTCGCATGTACCAGTTAACATACTTTAGAGACTCAGACCAGCCTCCGTAAAATGCTGCGGAGCCAACTGTTCTTTCGTAGTTCAGCCCTGACATTGCAACCATAAAACCAAGTCCTTCGTCGCCTATTCTATTTTCCACTGGTACTGGTGCCTCGTCTAAGTTTAGGTATCCGTTTAGAATACTTGTGAATCCTATCAGTTCGTTTATTTTTTCAACCGTGAATCCGGGCGCTCCTTTTTCAAGAATGAAAGCTGATAGGTGTGTATTTCTAGCTATATCCTCTTCTTTGTCGCTTGTCCTAGCATATACTACGTATCTGCCAGCTATGCCTGCATTCATTATGTATCTCTTCCTACCGGTGAGTACATACCCTTCGCCTTCTCGTCTTGCAACAGTTTCTGTACTTGCAACATCTGAGCCAACAAACGGCTCGGTAATGGCAACACCCCCTATCTCTCCCTTTGCAATTCGCGGAAACCATTTTTCTTTTTGTTCTTCAGTGCCGAAAACGTTAAGCTGATGTACGCCGCTAAGCATGCTAACACAATATACGTGGGTGACACCGTAAAGTCTGCTAACTGCTTCCTGCACGATGCAGGTTCCAGTTACGCCAAGTCCCATACCACCATACTTCTTAGGAATTCCTACCCCAAAATATCCCTTGTCCGCTATTTTTTTAAGTAAATCCCATGGTACTTCCTTCTTCCAATAAGCTTCTTCTGATCTTGGTATAAGTTCTTCAACGAACTCTTCAACTTCGTCTGCTAGTTTCTTTTGTTCTTCGGTCCACCATGGAAATTTTTCCATTTTTACTCCCTTTGCTCTAGTTCATTTCTGATCTATTTAAACTAATTTGTGAGCTGGACACGAAGGTTTTATACTGGGCAAACACGTTACTACTGTTTTTCTGGAGGTTTGAAAGGAAATGGAAATAAAAAAGGTAGCTGTCATCGGAGCTGGCACCATGGGAACAGGCATAGCCTACCTTTGCGCGCTCAAAGGTAACGAGGTCTCTATTAGAGACATAAATGAAGATTTGGTCAAGCGAGGAATGGGAAAGATTAGGGAAATGATTGCGACAGGAGTGAACAGAGGCAAACTGACTCCAAAAGATGCTCAAGACATCATGAAGAGAATCAAGGGCACAACGGACATCGCCGAAGCAGTGAGAGACACGGATCTCGTAATTGAGGCGGCCTTCGAGGACATGAACTTAAAGAAAAAACTATTCAAAGAATTTGATGAAAACTCTCCTCCACACACCATACTAGCATCAAATACTTCAACGCTAAGCATAACCGAAATGGCATCAGCAACCAAGCGGCCTGACAAGGTTATAGGCCTACACTTTTTCAACCCAGCCTACACGATGAAACTCATAGAGGTAATTTCGGGGAAACAAACATCTGAAGAAACTAGGAAAAGCGACACTGACTTTGCGGTTTCCTTGGAAAAGGAACCAGTGCAAGTGAAGGATGTGCCTGGATTTATTGTTAACAGGATACTAGGGGCAGCTTTGGGTGAAGCCATCTACCTCTTGGAAGAAGGAATAGCTTCAGCCGAAGACATTGACAAGGCCGTGGTTTTGGGCCTTAACTGGCCTATGGGACCACTTCAACTCGCTGATTTCGTGGGATTGGACGTCGTTTACCACTCGGGAAAATCCGTTGCCGAGGCACTGGGGGAAGATTACCTACGGAAGCGCTCGAAACCCTCCAAACTGTTGGAGAAGATGGTTAAAGAAGGCCGTCTTGGCATGAAAACTAGAAAAGGCTTTTATGAATATTAAGAACAAAAATGGTGAGGTGAAATATCATGGAGTACAAACTCATAACTTTAACCAGGGAAGCAAGCTTTCTGACACCAGAAGAAGAAAACATCGTTGTCATAACATTAAACAGACCTGAAGTGCTAAACGCTTTGAACACGGACATCATGAAAGAACTTGACGCCGCGCTAGACGAGATAAGGAAAGACGACAAAATACGGGCGGTTGTAATCACTGGAGCGGGTAGGGCGTTCAGTTCCGGAGCTGACCTTGCACAAGCCCCGTCGGATGAAGCAGGTATGAGGGAAGTCCTAGGGTTTGGGCAGAAGGTTTATGACAAGATTGAGGATTTTGAAAAACCTGTCGTAGCAGCTATTAACGGATACTGTCTAGCCGGAGGATTGGAGATGGCTTTGGCATGCGATATACGGATTGCTTCTGAAGCAGCTCAGTTTGGGCTGGTTGAAACAAACGTTGGCTTAGTGCCGGCTTGGGGTGGAGTTATGCGGCTTCCTAGGCTTCTTGGAAAAGGCTACGCAGCTGAAATGGTTCTCACAGCCCAAAGGATCGATGCTAAAGAAGCCTACAGAATAGGTCTTGTCAACAAGGTAGTTCCTCCGAATGAGTTGATGTCAACGGCTATGTGGACTGCAGGCACTCTGGCGACGAAGGCTCCTATACCTGTGAAGTTTGCGAAGAAGATAATGGCTAAAGCTGTGGAAATCACTAGGGAAGAAGGGAACAAGATGATGGTTGACGCTGGCGTTATGTGCATGAAGTCCGATGATATCATTGAGGGCGTGTCGGCGATGTTCGAGAAAAGAACTCCGAAGTTCAAGGGAAAGTAAACGCCATTTTCCATTTTCTTTTTAATTATTTTTTGAAAAACCGCTTTTTGCATGGCGGAATTTTAGGCTGTGAGTAGTTTCTTTTTCGATATTATTTTTTCTATTTTCTTTTTTGCATCCATTTTTTGGTATATTGCTAGGGCTTGGTTTAGAAGCGAGTAAGCTCTCTCTTTGTCACCTTCCTCGTTTCTGTCGAGATGCATTAAGCCGTATTCGTATAGAAGTTCAGCGAATTGGTAGACATACCATTTTTGTGCGTTTAGGGATTTGTATTCTTGAAGACTTTTTTCGAAGTGTTGTATGGATTGTTCCCAGTTTTTCTGTTGTCTGAAAAGCATTGCTTTCAACATTTCAGCTAAAGGAATAATTAACCTGTTTTCTGTTCTCGTTGCGTGCTCGTAGATTTTTTCGATTAGTTCTTTGGCTTTTTCAATTTCACCTTTTTTCACATATAGTTTTGAAAGGGCTGGAAATATCTCGGCAAGCTGGGAATCTGTAGCTCCTGCTTTTTCAAAGATGCTGTTGCTTTCGTTGAGGTATTTCTCTGCTTCCACGTAGTCTTCCTTCTCCATGAATAGTTCTCCAAGCCAATAAGTAGCGTATCCAGAAACTTGCCATTCTCCAATCTTTTTTGCGATGTCACTGGCTTCCGTTAGATACTTGAGACTTTTGTCCCATTCTCCTAACCATTGATAAACTATCCCAAGATAACCTATTGCGTAGGAGACGTAAGTGGTGAAGTTGGTTCTCTTACTCAATGCTAGAATGTTCTCAAACATGGACATGGCCTTCTGCGTCTCTCCCATGAACGCATAACACCAAGCTAGCATAGAATCAAGCCAAGCTACGTAGTATAAGGCACCAACTTTTTTTGCCATTTCCGATCCTTTTTGGGCGGTTTCGAATAACTTTTGCCCCTCTCCTTTATACCAGTAGTCATTGCAAAGGTTGTTGTACAGAGTGATAGCATGTTCTACAAGGTTGTTTTCGAGAGCTATTTTCAGTCCCTGTTCATAGTATCTTGAGGTTTTTTCGTATTCTCCGGAGTACAGACTTAATGTTCCCAGATCGTTATAGCAGCCTGCAAGAGTTTCGGCATCACCTAATCTCTCTGCTAATTCAAAGGCTTTTTGTGCCCAAGGCAAAGCTTCAGCAGACTTGCCAGTTCGCCAAAGCATGTGTGAAATATCTTCATATAAACTGGCTAATTCCTTACTTTCAGGCTCTTTCTCTAGTATTTCTAAGGCCATACGATGATGTTCAGAAGCCTTGTTCCTGTCACCAGTGACCTGCCAGATCCAGTTTGCCATTTTGACATGAAGCCTTGCAATGTTTCTCTTATCTCCCAGCTGAGCCCATAATGTTAACGCTTTATCTGAATATTCCATAGAGGCATCGATTTCTCCCATCCATGTTTTAAGATCGCCAAGCCTCTCCGTTGTGCGAGCCTTCTCTTCAAGATTACCCTCCTTCTCTTCAAGAAGCTCAAGAGCGTGCTGAAGATAGGAAAAAGCCTCATCATGAGCATACACCTTCTGTGCTTTTTCCCCCGCCTTCAAAAAGTAATCAAGTGCCTTATCTTTATCACCGCTTTCCAGAAAATGATAGGCAAGTTCTCCAAAATGTTCATCAATCTTTTTAGCGTAGGCCTTCTCCAAGGCGCATCCCACAACCTTGTGAAGCCTCTTATGCCTCAAATGGCTAACTTCCTCATGCACAACATCTCTCACTATAACATCGGCAAAGGAATACACATCTTCTCCACGGATAACCCTCTCCTTAATCAGTCCAGTTTTGAGAATTTTCTCCATTAACTCAAGCAATTTATCCTCTTCAAAGCCGGTAACCCCGCATGAAGCCTCAAAAGTGAAATCATTTCCAACAAAAGAAGCCAGAGTCAACACATTTTGGCATTCGTCATCTAACCGACCTATTCTCATCTTTATGACGCTCTTAACGGTTTTCGGAAACTCAATCCTTGAAACTTCCTTAATCTTCCATTTATTCTCCTCACGATAGATGACTTCCTCTTCCTTCAGAGACTTCATCACCTCTTCAACAAAGAATGGGTTGCCCCTTGTCTTTTCATAGACCAGTTCACAAAAATCTCTAGAAACATCGTCTTGCTCTAATATCCGCTTAATCATCTCCGAAACATCATCGAACGACATGCGTTTCAATGGGACAGATTGAAGCAAACGTTCCCTATTCAATTCTGTCAAGACGGGAGACAAAGGATGCAGCTCATCAACATCAGTGTCACGATAGGCGCCCAAAAGAAGCAGAGACTCCCTGTACACACCGCGAGCCAAATAATGCAACAATAAAAGCGAAGACTGATCAGTCCACTGCAGATCATCAAGAACAACCAACAATGGAGCTTCCTTAGAAATGTTAGTGATAAACTGCGAAACAGCTTCAAAAAGCCTGTCACGCTCCTGCTCGGGACCTATGGGCAGAGACTGAGGAAAAGCCCCAAGCTTCTGCCTAAGTTCAGGAACCAACTTAGAAACTTCGCTGGGATAAAAACCAATCACCCTATACAATTGTTCAGGGGTGCAAACCTCCAAATAATTTTTGATCACCTCGTTCCAGAGAACATAAGGAGGAACACCATCCATCCTAAACAAGGCTGGACATCTACCATACAAAACCTGCATCCCACGCAAACGCGCATAAGCGCCCAACTCTCTAGCCAACCTTGTCTTACCGATTCCAGCCTCTCCGTACAGAAAAACAACACCGCCTTCGCCACGAACCGCCCTATCAACAGCCTCCCTAAAGAGACCCATCTCTTCAACTCTGTTGATAAGCTGAATCTCTCTTACAGCAGAAGGACGGGGACTCGGAACAACAACGCTTGGTTTACGAGAAGGAACATAAACTTCTCTCAAGAAGCCCTCGGCAACATCCCTCAATACTGTAAGCAGATCTGCCACGGTTTGATACCTCTTTTCAGGTTCCTTTTCTAACATCTTCATGATACCCTCAGCCAAAGCCTGCGGAACCTTCGGATTCAGTCTGCTCGGCGAAACCGGATAGTCATGAATGTGACTAAAGATAATTTTCACAGGATCTTCGCCTGGAAAAGGCGGTTTCCCAGTCACCATCTCATACAATACTGCACCAAAGGAGTACAGGTCAGACCTAGCGTCAGCACCTTTTCCCAACGCTATTTCAGGAGCCATATAGGCAACCGTGCCCACCATTATTCCTTCCTGCGTGATGCTAGGTTGCCCCAGCATTTTAGCCAAACCAAAATCCATCAGCTTCGCAGTGCCTTCTTGGGTAATCAGGATATTTTCCGGTTTAATGTCTCGATGCAGAACACCTTGAGAGTGCGCATACTGAAGAGCACCACAAACATCTATACTAGTTCTTAAGACGGTTTGTATATCACATTTACCTTCTGGATATGTTCCCATAAGGTTGCGTAGGCTCATTCCATCAATAAATTCAAGGACGAAAAACTGTTTTTCGTCTTCTTTGCCAATGTCGTAGATGGAGACGATGTTTGGATGGTTAAGTTTCCCTACGGCTTGTGCTTCGCGTAGAAAACGTGGATACGCCTCTTCGCTCAAAACTGCGCTCTTAAGCATTTTAATTGCAACAACACGGTTCAAAACAGTATCTCTAGCTTTATATACGATACCCTTTCCACCCTCACCGAGCTTCGTCAAAACAGCATACCTACCATTCTGTAAACGTTCAAGGGAAGACAATAGTATCCCAGATTAACCTCTAATCGTGTATTCTATTCTCCCTACAGTTTTAAAAGACTATCTCAACCAAAATCTACAATAGGTAAACATCTATACCATTAGTCCTCGAACCCTCATTTTTGATGGCGAACATGGATAGACCACTCGCCACCTATATTTTCTCAGTTTACCGCGCGCGTTACAGGATATTTCAAAATATTGGAAAAACCAATTATTTTTTGAAAAATATTATGGGAAGCTTAGGGGTTCATGGTTCTACGTCATTCGAAATTTTTGAGTTCGCCATCTAGCCATGGATAGAGTTTCTTAAGTTTTTTCATAGATTCGTCTACTTTTTCTTTAGGATATTCGTAGGGAGGTAGTTTGCCTCTATTGTAGTCATCATAGGCTTGCATGTCAAAGTAACCATGCCCACATAGCAGGAACAAGATGGTTTTCTCCTCGCCAGTTTTCTTGCATTCGCGAGCTATGTCAACTACAGCCTTTATAGCGTGGGCAGGTTCAGGAGCAGGCAATATACCTTCCGTATTAGCGAATAGGGTCGCTGCATCAAAGACTTGAACCTGATCGTAAGCCCTAGTCTTTACGATTCCTTCCTTACTCAACAAGCAGAGTGTTGGAGCTTTTCCGTGATAGCGCAGTCCACCGGCATGGATGGGTGGAGGTATAAACATGTGACCAAGCGTGTACATTTTAACCAAAGGAATTATTCGAGCAGTGTCTCCGTGGTCGTAAGTGTAGTAGCCCTTCGTTATGGAGGGGCACGCTGTAGGTTCCACAGCTATAAACTCAGGGTCATTGGGACCTTTGCCAGAAACCTTGTCATAGTAGAAGGGCCAGTACAAGCCTGAGTAGCTGCTTCCTCCTCCTATGCATCCTATGATTGTGTCTGGGTAGTCATCCACCAGTTCCAGTTGTTTCTGAGTTTCTAAGCCAATGACGGTTTGGTGGAGAAGAACATGGTTGACAACGCTTCCAATGGTGTATCGTGCTTCATCTTGGTGCGTGAGGGCGTCCTCCACGGCTTCGCTTATGGCTATCCCGAGGCTTCCCGGATTGTTGGGGTCTTCTTCCAGAAACTTCTTGCCACATTTTGTTCTGTCGCTTGGGCTTGCGTAGACTTCGCCTCCCCAAGTTTCCATCATAATTCTTCTGTAGGGTTTCTGGTTATAACTTGCCTTCACCATGTAAACCGTAGATTTCAGTCCAAACAACATACAACCAAACACTAGTGCAGAGCCCCATTGACCCGCGCCTGTTTCTGTTGTTAGCCTTTTTATGCCATCCTTCATGGCGTAGTAGGCTTGGGCAACAGCAGTGTTGGGTTTGTGGCTTCCCGGAGGACTCACACCTTCATACTTGTAGTAAATTTTGGCTGGAGTTTTCAGTGCTTTCTCAAGGTTGGTTGCTCTGTAGAGGGGTGTCGGTCTCCATAATCGATAGACTTCCAGCACCTTTTCAGGTATGTCTATCCAGCGTTCTTCGCTGTATTCCTGTTTCAAGCATTCACTTGGGAACAAAATTGGGGGTAGTTTTATCGGTTCTTTTGTTTGCGGGTGTATCATGGGCGGCAATGGTTTTGGTAGATCTGGCACGATGTTGTACCATTGTTTAGGTATTTCTTCTTCGTCTAGCATTATTTTTTTGGACGCCATATGTTGTCACTTCTTTTCCAGTTTAAGGGTAACATTTATACCTCAAGGCACATATATAAACTTTACCGAACAATACTCTACATTGAGGAATCAGTATGTGGAATCAAATTGAAAAAAACTTCAAAGATTTACCAGCACAACTAAAGGTTGCAAAACTCCTCTTTGAAAGGGGCTTCCAAGTCAGAGAAGACGGCCAAGTCATAAGCGGAGGAATAGAAATACCCCACACCCAAATTGCGAAGGAAGTAGGTGTTGAACGCAGAGCCGTTGACAGCACCGTTCAAACGATCCTTTCAAAACCCGAACTGAAAAGAATCTACATGAATCTTAGGCAAGTGTGCTCGTTGCAGGAAGTCGCTCGGGAGTTTAACCTTGGCGTAATCGTTTTTGTTCCAGATGACGCTCGCCAAACGGGCATCATAGCCAACGTTACGAGGAAAGTGTCAGAGAAAGGACTGAGCATAAGGCAGGCTCTAGCAGAAGATCCCAGCATAAGTGCGCAGCCCAAACTAACCCTAATCATCGAAGGGGAAATTCCTCCAGAACTAATCAGCGAGATAAGGAAGTTGCCGGGAACCCGAAGCATCACAGTGTATTAGACGGCTTGATGTGAAAGAGGGAAGGCTGAAGCCACGTCTAGGGAAAGCTTCTGTACCTCAGTTCCTTTGCAGCGCCTTCCTCTACAACTTTCCGCTCAAGTTCTTCTAGGTTACACTTGCACTTAGAAACGTCGGCGATAACAATCCATTCTGCAGATTCTCCTCTTCGCAGAGTTCTAGACTCACTAGACAACAAGTCAACCCCCTGCCTTGCCAGGACATCTGCTGCTTTTGCAAGGGCGCCAGGAACATCGGCAAATGTTATGCGGAATTCAACCAACTTTGCCTCTGGGTCGGCGAAGGGAACAATTCGAATTTCTTTCGCGTCTAGATCGGCTATTAGCATAACGTACATACCTTCGGAAAGCTTTATGGCGTCGCGAATAGAGGATGGCATAGTTACCCTTCCTCTCGGATCTATTCGAACTATTTCGGACATCCGCATGTTCCTGCATCTCCACTAATTCTTTTCAGAAACCTTTATATAAGTATGTGCATAATATGGGTTTTAACCCACTAATTACCCACGGAGGTCCAGCAGTGAACTGGAGGTATAACGTTCACAAAGACGCACACCCCGAAAGGAACAAGAGACTACCTGCCAGACGAAGTTGAACGCTACCGTTATGTTGAAGACTGTCTAAGAGAAATTTTCAAACTCTGGGGCTACCAAGAAGTTCGTTCTCCCACCATCGAATTCGTCGAAGCCCTATCCACAGGTGTTGGACCAGAACTAATCGACACCATGTTCAAATTCCAAGATTTCGACGGAAAAATTTTGGCCCTACGAGCTGAAATGACAGGGCCCGTTGCTAGAATCGTGACAACTAGGATGTCATCTATGCCGGAGCCCATTCGGCTATTTTACGTGTCCAATGTTTTCAGGTATAGTCAATCTTATGTTGAAAGGGGAAGGGAATTCTGGCAGGCTGGAGTTGAACTCATAGGCTGCAACACTTCCGAAGCCGATGGAGAAATACTGTCCCTGCTAATTTCGTCTCTAAGAAAACTAGGCTTGAAGGAAGCGCGGGTTGATGTGGGTCACGCCAGCCTACTCAAAGACCTATTAAAGGCCACAGGCTTAGATGAAGAAAAGAAGAGCATCCTTCAAAACCTTCTAGCATACCGAGACAAAGCCCGTTTAGAAAAATTTATGGATCAAAACAATTTTCCCTCCAAATTAAGAGAAGCTTTTCTACAATTTTCGTGCTGCAGACGGTTAGAGGAAGTTTCATCCGTATCCCTCAGTTCATCAAAATACGGAAGGGCAGACGATCATCTAAGAAATCTCTTGGAGGTTAAGGATGTCCTAGCTGACTACGGCATTGAAAACTTTGTCTTCTTCGATTTCTCTTTGACAAGAAAAATCGAATACTACACTGGAATGGTGTTTGAGGCTTCTGTTCCGAACCTTGGTCTACCCCTCGGTGGAGGAGGCCGATACGGCGACTTTATCGAAAAATTTGGAAAACTGAAACTTCCAGCAACGGGCTTCGCTCTGGAAATTGAAAAGTGTCTACAAGCTCTTACGGCTCAAGGCTTTCAGATTCCAGAAAAAACAAAAACTAGGATTCTTGTATCGACGAAATTCAGGAATAATGCGATAAAAGTCGTGAACATCCTTCGTGACGCCGGAGTTGTCGCCTTACTAGACGTGACAAAAAGTGGCGAGAAAAAGATTATGAATTATGCGAAGCTTGCTGGAATAGACTATGTAGTTTTCGTGGGTTCATCCCTCAAAAAGCCTGCGATAGTGTATGACGTAGGGTCAGACACCTCAAGAAAGATAATGATCGAAACTTTCCTGCAAAGCATCGGAGGCCAATCCTAACATGAAAAGAGAAATTCGTATAGCAATACCGAGCAAAGGTCGATTGAAGCAACCGTCAATTCAAGTGCTGCAATGTGCTGGCATAGATATACTTGAAGAGGAAAGAGCCTACATTTCCAAAACCTCTGACCCAAGATTTGAGGCAATTTTCGCAAGGGCCTTTGACATCCCCGTCTACGTTCACTATGGCGCTGTAGACCTAGGTATAGCCGGCCACGATCTGATTCTCGAAAGGGAAGCTGACGTTCACGAACTACTGGATTTGGACTTTGGAAAATGCCAACTTGTTATTGCGACTCCTGAAAACTCAGCCATCGACTCGATCAACGACATCCCAGCTGCGGCAAAGGTTGCAACGGAATATCCAAACCTCAGTAGAAAATACTTCGAAGGTTTAGGAAAGCAAGTGGAAATTTTAAGGGTTCGTGGAACCTCGGAACTAGCCCCCAAACTTGGGCTGGCTCAAATAATCGTAGACGTTTCCTCAACCGGTGAAACCCTACGGAAAAACAACCTCAAAGTGATCGCCACTATTCTTGATTCAACATGTAGGTTGGCGTGCAACAAAATCGCCTACAGAACCTTCGAGAACGAAATTAACGAATTTATCGGCAGACTACGGCAAGGAGGGCTGAAATAAAATGAGAATTGTAACCGGCCAAGAGTTCAGAGAGGAAATACTGGATCGAGTGGTGAACCGAGGAAAAGCAGATTTGTCCTCGATTTCTCTAGCGGTTAAAAAGATAATAACGGATGTGAGGGAAAACGGTGACGAAGCGCTTCTACGTTATACAGAGAAGTTCGACAATGTAAGCCTCACTAGATCAAAACTGAAAGTCGCCAAGAGAGAGATTAAAGAAGCATACAAAAAGCTGAAAAAAAGCCAGGTCAACGCCCTGAAGAAAGCCGCCATGAATATTACACGCTTCCACAAGAGACAAATCAAACATGTTTGGTCTCTAGAGACAGCAAAAGGAGTAACCGTTGGACAAGCAACCAGACCCCTATCTTCCGTCGGTGTTTACGCACCTGGGGGAAAAGCATCCTATCCATCTTCAGTGCTGATGTGCGCCATCCCCGCAAAAGTCGCCGGAGTCAAGAAAACTGTTCTGTGTTCTCCGCCATGGGAAAGGGAAAAAATCCATCCATCCCTCTTGGTGGCAGCTGACATGGCAGGAGTAACTGAAATATACAGGGTTGGGGGGACGCAAGCCATAGCCGCCATGGCTTATGGCACAGAAACTGTGCCCAAAGTAGACAAAATTGTGGGTCCTGGAAACGTTTTTGTTACAGCCGCAAAACTGGAGGTAAGCAAAAATGTGGCCATAGACATTCCAGCAGGGCCAAGCGAAATCCTAATAATAGCAGATGAAACTGCCAATCCATCTTTCATTGCTTCTGACCTTCTCGCCCAAGCAGAGCACGCCCCCCAAGCGTGGGCACTCCTTCTAACAACATCCAAAAACTTGGCACTGGCTGTTAAAGAAGAAGTTTACAGGCAAATGAGATCCCTCTCTAGAACAGAAACCATCAAATCTTCCATCCAAAAAGGCGGATTAATAGTTATAGTCAAAAATATCGAAGAAGCAGTGGACTATGCCAATTTAATGGCCCCTGAACACCTTCAAATTCAAACAAAAACTCCTCGCAAGGTCTTTGGCAAGATTCGAAACGCTGGAGCAGTTTTCTTGGGCAACTACTCGCCGGTGGCCTTTGGCGACTACTCATCTGGATTAAATCATGTCCTTCCAACAGGAGGCTACGCAAAAATTTACTCGGGTCTCTCGACAAGGGATTTCCTCAAAACGATCAATTTTCTGCAGTGCAGTAGACAAGGCTATCTAAACTTGAAAAGGACGACTGTTACGCTCGCAAAACTGGAGGGTTTCGACGGGCATGCAAGGTCGGTTTCCATTAGGGGGTGAAAAGAATGAGAATTGAAGAATTGGTTCGCAGAGAAGTTTTTGAACTTTCCCTTTACGAGGTTGAGAGCATTCTTGAGCAAACGCTTGTTGGAAGGATCGTGAAACTTGATTTGAACGAGAATTTCGCTGTGGCGAGCGATGTGATGAGAAAACTGCTCCTCGATGCTTGTCGAGATGTTGACGTTCGGTTATATCCTCCGCCTTACGGTGGTATGGCCATCAAAGCCCTCTCAGACTTTTTTGGTTTTAGCGAATCTGAAATTTCTGTTGGAAACGGTGAAGACGAGGTTTTAGACTTACTTATGAAAGTTTTTGTGAAAAAGGGTTCGAAGGTCTTGGTGGTTGAACCGACTTTTCCCCTGTATACCTACTTCACCCAGGTGTATGGAGGCAGAAAGGTTACTGTTTTGCTTAGACCCAACTTTGAGTTGGATGTCGATGCCATACTTAAAAAAGTTGACAGAGAAACCTCTCTACTCGTCCTTTGTTCCCCAAACAATCCAACAGGCAACCAACTCAAAGAGGGAGATGTCAAAAAAATCTTACAGGAGTTTAATGGCGTTGTCGTTGTCGATGAAGCCTACGTTGATTTCGCCAAATACACGGTTATCGACTGGGTAAAAGATTTTGATAACCTCGTTGTTTTGAGAACTTTTTCAAAGGTTTTCGGTTTGGCTGGAATTCGCTTTGGTTTTCTCGTCTCAAACAAGTCAATTGTAGATTATGTTAAACGAGTGACTTCTCCCTTTAACGTGAACATTGTAACTCAACGACTGATAGTCTTAGCCTTGCAGAACTGGAACTACTTCAAAGAACGAATTCAATATATAACAGAAGAACGGGAGTGGCTAAGAAACAACCTAGCCAAAATTGATGGAATAACCCCATACCCCTCAGACGCAAACTTCATCCTCTTCAAACTAACCAAAAACAACCTCTCCTCCTCAACTGTCGCCAAGAGACTGGAAAGCAAGAATGTCTTGGTCAAAGATAGGGGAAGTCTTCCGCTTTTAGCGAATTGTATACGTGTCACAGTTGGAACGCGCAAAATGAACGAAACCTTTCTTTCAGCCTTAAGAGAAGCCTTGGAGGAATAGAGATGTCTTACCAATGCCTAGACAAGGAAAGAAAGTTATATTTCAAAAAAGACTCTGCGAAGGCTATCAGTGCCGTCACCAAACTCATTTTCGACTTCGACGGCGTGCTAGTCTATACTTCCCAGTCATACCGCCAAACCATAAGAAAGGTTGTCGATTACTATTTCCTCGAAATTCTTGGCCTTGAAGGAGAAAAGGGGAAGCTAGCCACCATAGCCGACATTCAGAATTTCAAGGACACAGGACTATACAACAACGATTGGAACCTATCCTACGCCATCATCACCTACTACCTAGCCCTCCTAACGAGAAAACTTCAACAAAAGCGGGTCCTCCAAGACTTCACAAAACGATTCAACAACATTCAATTTACAGAAGTGAGCAGTTTCCTTCAAACTTTGGGAGAAGTTGGCGCCTTCCTTAGGCATTATGGAATAAACGCAACCGACCTTGTTAGCATGAAGAATGACAGCGCGTTAGGCATAGAGTCATTCTTGGCGCAATCCGGTCTAGAAAATCAGAGCTCCCTCGAAACCATTGTCAAAAGATTGGTTCCATACGATTTTGAGAAGCCTGACCTGCTGAAACGTTTGTTCGAGGAATCCTATCTAGGCAACGAGCTATTCAACAGATTTTACGGCATCCCACCCATCTTCAATTTTAACGAAAGCTTTTTGGAAAAAGAGGCTTTTATTCCTACCAAAAAGACCCTTGACGCGCTTCGTCTAAGGTTTGGAAAGTTTACGGTATACTCGGAAAAGCCCAGAGTTCAAGGAATGTATCTTCTGGAGAAGAATGATTATAAAGAATACTTTGACGAAAAGGCGTCCATCTTTTTTGAGGACATGATTGAATCTGAAGTGGGCGGTGAAGGTATAGGGCTTGGCAAACCGAATCCAACTCTTTTCATCGAACTAGTAAAGAAGTTTGTGAGAAAGGGCGGTGGAGTGGCGTATGTTGGGGACGGTGTCGCGGATGCGCTTCTAGTTGAAAATGCTCGGATGAAAGGCTTGTCTAACCTATCGTTTCTCGGCGTCTTATGTTCGTCTCAGCATCCAAACAAACTTCTCTCTTGGTACATCAAACATGAAGCAGACGCTATCATGACGGACGTAAACGACATTCCTAACCTACTTGCTAGCCTAGGAGGGAAGATTTGAAATGAGAGAAATGAAGGTTGAAAGGAAAACAACAGAGGTCGACATAATCGTAGAGCTAAACGTTGACGGAAAAGGAAAAGGAAAGGTGGAAACAGGCATAAAATTTCTGAACCACCTTCTGATTACCTTGGCAAAGCACGGTCTCTTCGACCTAACGGTCAAGGCTACGGGAGAGTTGAAGCATCACGTAAGCGAAGATGTTGCGTTGGCTGTGGGCGAAGCATTACAAAAAGCCTTAGCCAAAAAGAAAGGCATCAGAAGATTTGGCTCAGCCTACGTGCCCATGGACGACTCCCTCGCTAGAGCCGCAGTAGATTTGGGCGGAAGAGCCTACTCCATTCTAGATCTCAAACTCAGTCAACCCCAAATCGAAGACTTGAAAACCGAAGACATCGAGCACTTCTTCGACTCCTTTGCCCAAGCTTCAAAGTCAAACCTGCACCTAACGGTTCTTTACGGCAGCAACGACCATCACAAAATCGAGGCTGCAGTAAAGGCTCTGGCGCTTGCGTTAAGGGAGGCTGTATCGCTGGAACCGAGAATTGGAGAACAAGTTCCAAGTGCAAAGGGAGTGTTGTAGCGTTGCCTCAAGTTTCAATAGTGAATTACGGTGTGGGAAACCTGAGAAGCGTCAAGAGGGGACTCGAGAAATCGGGCGCCAAGGTCTTGATAACCCACAACTCGAAGGACCTAAGCGAATCCGACGCGATAGTTCTTCCAGGCGTAGGCGCCTTCGCTGCAGCTGTCAAAAATCTAGCTCCCTTATCTGGTGTTGTGAAGCAGTCGGCGGAGGATGGAAAACCCCTTTTTGGAATCTGTTTAGGTCTTCAACTTCTCTTCACAAGGAGTAATGAAGGCGGTTCGACGGATGGACTTGACCTCATTTCAGGAGACATCGTCAAACTGTCTGACAGCGTGAAAACTCCTCAAATGGGATGGAATACGGTTGATATAGTGCAGTCTCATCCGCTGTTAGAGGGTGTTCAAAACCATTTCTACGCCTATTTCGTCCACACTTACGTTCCCTATCCTTCAGAACAGAAAGTAATCGTAGCAACTACTGAATACGGGGTCAGGTTTCCTTCGGTAATCGCGAAACAAAATCTATTCGCAACTCAATTTCACCCGGAAAAAAGCAGCAAAACTGGCTTAGCCATCCTAAAGAACTTCGTAAAAATTGTGAGGAGGTAGCAAAGATGCTCATCATTCCAGCCGTAGATATGATGGGAGGGAAATGCGTTCGGCTAGTTCAAGGAGACCCGATGAAACTCAAAGTCTATTTTGATAATCCCCTCGAAGCAGCCAAACTGTTAGAGAGTCAAGGAGCAGAAATCATTCATTTAATCGATCTCGACGCCGCCCTAGGTTCCGGACAAAACATGGAAACAATAGAAAAAATCTTGAAGAGGCTTCGTGTGAAGGTGCAGATCGGCGGCGGAATCAGAACCTTAGAAAAAGCCGAAACTCTTCTAAAGTTTGGCGCCCATCGGGTAATTTTCGGAACAACCGCTGTCCAGAATCCCGCATTGATCGAAGAAGCTGTTCGCCGCTATGGGTCGCCCCGAATCGCCGTGGCCATAGACGAGAGGAAAGGTAAAGTAGCTTTCCACGGCTGGAAAGATCGGTCGGAAATAGGTTATTTGGACTTTGCCCACTCGCTTGAAACCATGGGGGTTGGCACCATAATTTTCACCTCCACAGGCGTGGACGGAACCTTGAAGGGACCGCAAGTGGAAAAAATTGCAAGGCTTGTGGAAACCGTGAAGGTTCCAGTTATAGCTTCCGGAGGCATAGCCAGCTTAAACGACTTGGTTAGGTTGGCTGAAACTGGCGTGGATGGGATGGTGATTGGCACCGCCCTCTATGAGGGAAAGTTTACTTTTAAACAAGCTTTGGAGGTTGTGAAAAGTGTTGGCTAAGAGGATAATTCCTTGCCTTGACATCAAGGACGGAAAGGTTGTCAAGGGCGTGCAGTTTGTAAATTTGAAAATTGAGGGAGATCCAGCGAAGCTTGCGGCAGTCTATGAGGAACAAGGCGCAGACGAGTTGGTTTTCCTCGACATAACTGCCTCCTACGAAAAAAGAGGCACCATATTGGATGTCGTGAAAAGAACAGCAGACATGGTTTCCATTCCCTTCACCGTAGGTGGAGGCATCAGAAACATTCTCGGCATCAAAAATGTTCTTTCCTCCGGCGCAGACAAAGTTTCCATAAACACTGCGGCTGTGAGAGAACCCAAACTTGTGAAGCGAGCAGCTGAAATTTTTGGCAGTCAATGTGTCGTTGTTGCCATTGACGCCAAGAGGATTTACATGGAAAAGGAGGCGCCCGACAAGAGTGTTGTGGATACTGCTGAGGGTAAGTGTTGGTGGGAAGTCTATGTTGAAGGGGGAAGAGTACCAACTGGAGTGGACGCCATGGTTTGGGCTAAGATCGTGAAAGAACTTGGCGCTGGAGAACTCTTACCCACCAGCATGGATTGTGATGGAATGCAGAAGGGCTATGACATTCCCTTGACAAAATCTATGAGTGAAGCTACAAATCTGCCGGTAATTGCCAGCGGAGGCGCCGGAAATCTTGAGCACATTTACGAGGTTTTAACCGATGGAAAAGCTGACGCCGCCCTAGCAGCCTCCATTTTCCATAGATCCCAGTACTCTGTGGGAGAGGTGAAGGAATATCTCGCTAAGAAGGGGATTCCCGTGCGTTTAGTTTAACATGAGGTGGTAAAACTTGGTTTTGCAGTTAAGTGAAACTGAGATAGAAGAGTTCGTTAAAAAAGTGGACTTTGGGAAGGCGAAGGGGCTTGTTCCGGTGGTTGTTCAGGACGCGTCAAATGACAAGGTTCTGATGCAGGCGTTTATGAATGAAGAAGCTTTACGGTTGACGTTGGCAAGCGGTAGAATGCATTTTTGGAGTCGAAGCCGTGGAAGGATATGGCTTAAGGGCGAAGAGTCTGGACATTATTCTCTGCTACAGAACGCTATTCTAGACTGCGACAACGACGCAATTCTCTTCAAAGTTCAGCAGATAGGGGCGGTTTGTCACACAGGCCAAGAAACATGTTTCCACAAGCCAATAGTTGGGGAAGAGGAGCGTGCAGTTGACGCGAAGATTGTTGAAAGAATTTTCGAAGTTGTGGTAGATAGGGTTAAGAATCCCACAGAAGAGTCTTATGTTTCCCACTTAACCGCTAAAGGAGAAGACGCGATTCTTCAGAAGATAGGTGAAGAAACGGTGGAACTTATTCTTGCAACGAAAGGCAATCAGCCTAAAGAAATCGTGCATGAAGCCACAGACATGCTCTTCCATATTCTGGTGCTTTTCGCTCAAAAAGGCTTTGAGCTTAGAGGAATCTTCGAGGAACTAGAGAATCGCCACCAAGCAAAGACACAAAGTTTGCAAAGACATGTTTAACCTAGATTTTGTTGAAAGCCTGATCCAAATCAGCGATGATGTCTTCTGGGTCCTCTATTCCCAAAGCCAACCGCACCAGTTGATCCGTTATCCCCGCCTTCTTCCTATCCTCCGCGCCAACAAAATAGTGAGAAGAAGTGACGGGTTGCGTAACTAAGGTTTCGGCTCCTCCTAGGCTGGCGGCTATAAAACATAGTTTTAGGTTGTCCACGAACCTCATGGTTGTTTCGAAGTCTCCATCGATTTCAAAGCTGACAACTCCACCGAAACCCTTCATCTGTCGCTTGGCAACCGAATGCTGAGGGTGACTCGTTAAGCCCGGATAATACACTCTCTTCACTTTAGGATGTTTCTCAAGATACTTTGCCACCCGCACACCGTTGGAGTTGTGCCTTTCCATCCGCAATCCGAGCGTCTTCAAGCTCCGTAACAACAGCCATGCAGCGACGGGGTCAAGCGTTCCGCCCAAATGTTTACGCATTTCTTTCAGCCTCTGAACAAAACTTTTGGAGTCTCCTACCACTCCCGCGGTTACGTCATTATGTCCTCCCAAATATTTTGTGGCGCTGTGAACAACTACGTCGACGCCGAACTCAATGGGCTTTAGGTTGTAGGGGGAAGCGAAGGTGCTGTCAACCACAACCGTTATTTCCTTCTTTTTACCCAGCTTGGCAACCTTGGATACGTCTACAACCTTCAAGGTGGGGTTGGTGGGAGTTTCAGCGTAGATAACCTTCGTGTTCTTTCGAATTGCCGACTTCATTTCGTCGAAATCCGTGGCTTCCACCAAACTCACTGCAACATCAAATTTTGGCAAAACATCCTTGAAAAGTGCAAGAGTTCCCCCGTATAGGTCTCTAGTGGAAACAATGTGGTCGCCGGAAGAAACTAAAGTGAAAATTGTGGTGGCTATGGCTGTCATGCCCGACGAAAAAACTGCCACATCTTCGGCGCCTTCAAGTTCCGCCATTTTCCTTTCAACAGTCCTAACGGTTGGATTGCCATACCTCGTGTATATGTAACCTTCCGCTTTTTCGCTCATGACATCGATCAGTTCTTTTGTGTTGGAAAAGGCGAAGACTGTTGTTTCGTAGATGGGTGTGACGACAGCACCAGTAGAGGGATCTCGTTTCTCTCCGGCGTGAACGGCTTTGGTTGAAAAACCTTTACCTTTCGAAACCATTTTATTATCATCTCTCTTAGACGTAAGAAGGTTGAAACGATTTTACTTTTATCCTTCAGTCCATAAGGTCCTCAATTAAAATGGATTTTTCACTCTGTTTTTGCAGTCTAGCGTGGCTGAAGAAGAGAGTATTGGGACTTGCGTTTAGGTTTGGTTACTTTTTTCTCAGTTCGAGGTAGTCCGTTAGCAACAGTACCCCTTGGATTATTAGGAATAGTCCAACTATCCATTGGAGCAGTTCTGGAAACACTATGACCAGTATCCCGAAGATGATGCAGATTATGGCTAAGATGGGCTTAGAAGCGGTTATCCCGATTTTTCTTAATCCCTCTTCCACCATAGTCATGATTTTTCCTCCCCATCGAACATTCCAAGAATACGATAGCAGTTGGTATATAAGACCTTTGGATTAAGAAAGTCCTAGAGACAAAATAGTTTCAATGGGACAAGCTTAGCGAGGTCTTCAGATTCTGAGTCATAGATTATCCATAAATTTGAAACTTCCCATTTTAAAACCGTGTTTAGTTTTTCATGGTTGTAGATTGCGATGGCTAAACAGTACAGAACTGTAAAACTGCCTGCCAAAATGTTGGAAGCTGTGGAGCAGTTGGTGAAAGATCATCCAGAGTATGGTTACTCGAGTATTGCGGATTTTGTTAAAGATGCGGTTAGGCACCATTATTTATGGAGTGTTCACAGAATAAAAATCGTAGAGGAATGAACCCCCTCATTTAGAGTCGGATTCTGATTTGAAGCATGGATGAATCCCAAATCTTTTCTTGAAGCTATCTAGCATGTTCTCATCACTAAAGGCAAAATGGGATATTCTATGAAGACGAAAAAGGTTATGATCATCATTTCTCTTGTTGACGAGGCCCAAGAAGAAACCAACGAAGCAATTGAAAAGGAAATATTCCAAGAGCTTTCGAAGGGCCCACTCAAGATTCCGTGGTGTAAAAAAGTGGAAAAAGTTGAAGTAATGAAGGCGTAGGAGTCTCTCTTTGGATAAGGATTAAACTCTTTTTCTGTTTGATAGAGCCTTTATATTCAACATAGAATAAGTATCTGTTTTCCAGGTGTTTAAGCCATGGATATCCCGCTAGATTTAATAAAACGTGGAGAAACTTGTCCCTACTACACGCTTTTGAATATGAAGATCCAAGAAGTGAAGGATGGTTATGCCCGTTTAACCATGAACTTGGAAGAGAGACATCTCCAGTTTTTGAAGACAGTTCACGGAGGAGCCATAGCAAGCCTAGCCGATTCAGCTGCCGCTTGGGCAACTGTAGGCTCAACTGGTTTGGAAGCTGTTCCCGTAACTGTTGAAATGAAAATAAACTTCTTGGCGCCTGTAGAGTCCGGTCGTTTGATTGCTGAAGCTCGAATTGTACACAAAGGCAAAATAATCTCCTTAAGTGATGTGGAAGTAAAAGACAATAAGGGGCGGTTAGTGGCGAAAAGCCTCGTGACATATTACCTACGAAACAATCAATAGCGATGTTGGTAGCGGGGGGCTGATTTGAACAACCGATCTCTGGGTCTCTCAGCCTAAGCTTATGAGCCCAGCGGGTTAACCTGGCTACCCCACCCTTGTAGGAGATTCAACTTCTCTCGCTACGGTTTGCCCCGCCACCTTCAATTCTGAACCCACGGTTTGATAAATCTTTTCATATGAAGAACGGCTAACACTGACCACTGAAAAGTGGACAATGACCTGAAATGCGCCTAGGGACGTCGGGAGTATATAAAGAAAATTAGTTCAACAGGTCAACGTTTCCCAGCTAATTTCTCAATGCTTTCATACTCCAAAAGAGGGAAAATCTCGTAATCGTTAAAGTTGAACAAGGGATTCTGAGCAAGTAAACTCTGAAGTTCTTCATGGGACTCAACAACGTATATGCTTACACCTCCGTGGTGACCCAACAAGGGATAATGCACTTCAAGCTTACCATTTGCCTTCAGCTTCTTTACAAGATCGTAATGATCTGCGATTGCCTTAACCACCGCTGGCGTAACACTAACCCCAGATCGGAGCCTACTTAAAACCAAATACTTCAACTTTCTCAATGCAAAACCTCCATTCCATAACACTAATTCATAAACAATATAAAACCTTGTTCATAATCTCAAATTTCGTCAGAGTATAGGCTCAAATAAGCGGAAGTATTTAAAGTAAAACCCTCTAACTAAACAGTTAAGGAAGTGAACACCGCTTGGCAACCTCAGAACCAGAAAACGAAAAAACCCAAAAGAAACCCTACTTGAAAGCTCTGCCACTACGTACCCCCGACGATGTGGAAGTTATAAAACATGAACTCAAATCGGGAAACATCATCATCCTAAGAGTTACCCCTCTAGCGAAAAAAAGCGTTGAAGACGTCAAAAAGGCAGTAAACGAACTATACGAATTCACCAAATCCATCGGAGGAGACATCGCCCGTTTAGGCGAAGAACGCGTGGTTTTAGTGCCAAATTCCATTAAGATTTGGCGAGAAAAAACCGTTACTCCAAAAGAAAAGGCACCTACCGCAGCCTGACCGTTTCTAGAACCTCTGGCACAAGCGTTTCAACTTCATACTTTCTCCTGAAGAGGTTGGCTATGCTTAAGCACTTCGCTTTTTCGCCGTGGGTCACAATTATCCTCTCAGGTTTAGGCTTGACCCGTCCAAGGTAACTGATGATCTGCCTCCTATCTGAGTGACCAGAAAATCCCTCGATGGATTCAACCTGAAAGTTCACTTTTATTACTTCAATTTTTCCTCCGCTGTTTATTATGGGCGTTTCGGTTAGGCCCTTCTGAACTCTCCGTCCCATGGTTCCCTCAATTTGATAACTAACAAAAATTATGGTATTGCGTTTATCCGAAGCCAACCGTTTAAAATAGTCAATTACGGGTCCACCCTCCAGCATGCCTGAAGTCGCTATAATGATGCACTGCTCCCCCTCCGCGATTTCTTCTCTTGCACTTGGATGCTCCACGATGGTGAAGTAGTCTGATTGGAAGGGGTTAACTCCCTCATGCAGAATGCTGTTTCGAACCCCCCTTGCCAAATATTCAGGGTAAGCTGTGTGAATGGCAGTTGCTTCAGAAATCATGCCGTCTATGAACACAGGTGCTTCCTTTACTAGTCCACGTCGCATATACCCATCGATGATCAGCATAATTTCTTGAGCTCTTCCAACCGCCGGAACTGGAATTAACACTTTACCTCCGCGATCCAAGGTTTCATTAATTACAGCTGCAAGTCTTTCCTCAGCTTCTATTCTGGAAGGCATCACGTCTCCTGGAGCTCCATACGTGCTCTCCGTTATTATGGTCTCCACCCTCGGAAACATAGTGACAGCGGGTTCAAGAAGCATGGTTTGCCCATATTTATAATCGCCAGTATAAACGACGTTGTGCATACCCTCTCCAATGTGGAGATGAACTAAAGATGAGCCGAGGATATGTCCAGAATTATGCAAAGTTAAACGCATATCAGGCGCTATGTCTGTCACAACACCATATCGTAATGGAATTGTATGCAACACAGTTTCCCGTATGTCCTTTTGATCATAAGGCGCCATTAGCCCCTGTTTGTTCAAAACATCAAGATAATCCAGCTGAAGCAAAGTCATGAGGCTTGAGGTGGGAGCTGAGCAGTAAACTGGTCCGTCGTACCCATATTTAAATAGAAAGGGAAGAAAGCCGCAGTGATCAAGATGCGCGTGACTTATGACGACAGCGTCCAGCGAGTCGAGGTCAAACTGGGGGATATCAAGTCTTGGGAAAGCTTCGAGGGAATTTGCGGAACCTGGGTTGATGCCACAGTCAAGTAACACACTGCTTTCTCTGGTTTGCACGAGTATAGCCGATCTTCCTACTTGTTGAAAGCCGCCCAATGCAGTAATTCGGATATCGCCAACTTCATGAGTTAGGGGTCTAAAAATCCTTTCACCAACGGTTCGAAGTATTCTCTCTCGTTCCTTACTCTCAGTGTGAAGATAATGGCGTATGTGAGCTACAATTTTGGATGTTATCGGAGGGCTCCTTAGGATACGGGGTCTCCATCGCGTCTGCCTAACGATTCCCTGCAAGACAGTTCCATTTTTTCCGATAACTAGTCCTGGCTTTTTTGCTTCTATAATTACTTCGCCGAGACTTGGGTCGAAGTTTATGTTTGTGATTTCTGCTTCTTGGGTAACTATTTCATTTATGATCCTTTCTGTTTCCTTTTCTTCTAATCTTACTGAGGGGTCGGAGCGCACAACTATTCTTTTTCTAATCAAGTTGACGACATCTGAAACTATGTAGCTTTGTTCGATTAGAATCTCTGGCTTTTTCGTGTAGACAGCTAGGGTTGGTCCTTCAAACTCGATGCGGGTAACTTCTGCTTCTTGTGGAATGTGTTCCAGTATGTGTTGGCTTATTTCCACCTTGGATTTTCCAGGGGCTGTCACGCTTTTTTATCGCTCCTTTAGGAGCCTGCTATAATGTTTTCTTTTCTTTGTCGCTTAGTTCCCGGTATCCTTGTTCAGTTATGACTGCTACGTCAAAGCTGTCTCCGCTTGCGGTATCCCTTTTCATGGCAGAGTCAACAGCACGTACAACCACGGATAGAACGTCCTTTATTTTAGCGCCTTCTTTGTATTTGTCTTCTAGAACTCCATAAGCTATTGGGGAACCTGAGCCTGTGGCAACGCATTTTTCTTCTGTTAGGCTTCCAAAGGGGTCTAGGGAGAAAACGTGGGCTCCGGTGTCGTCAACTCCGCCGACGAGAACTTGGGCTATCAAGGGTGCTAGACGAGCTGAGAAGAACAGGTTGGCGATGAGTCGGGCTGCGGAGCTTACTGGCATTGGTCTTCCGTTATTTAGTTTGTAGAGGCGGGCGTTTACTTTTAGAATTTCAACGGTTCGTTGGGCGTCGGCGACGCTGCCTGAGATGGTCATGGCTAAGTGGTCGTCTATTTGGTATATTTTCTTTCCTTTTTTGTGGGCTACGAAGTATCCCATTGTTACGCGGGTGTCTGAAGATAGGATAACGCCGTCTTTGCAGACGACGCCTATGGTTGTTGTTCCTTTTAGGGCTAATTTATCAATTGGTTCACGCATTTTATTGTTTCCCCCGAAAATTGAAAGTCACCTAGATTGCATCGGGAGAAGTTAGAGTGTATATTCATTCTCAACATATTTAAAAACGTTTCGAAACTTTGTTCTGTGTCGCTGAAATTAAACATCCTTAAATGCTACATAACCGAAATTTAATAGCTAGTTAACCCCTGTAATCGTGATTGTAGTTGACGTTGAAGTTACATCGCATGCAGCTTCCAAGGGAAGTCGTTGTGGGAGACGAAACCTTATCGCTTATAGGCGATATTTGTAAGAGGCTGGGCTTTTCCAAATCTGTTTTTGTAGTGACGGGTCCGGATACCCAGCTTGTTGCGGGTCGAAGAGTTATTGATTTACTTCGTGGTAAGGGGATGGATGTTGATCATCTTGTTGTGGGTTCCTCTACCATATGGGATGTGAGGGCGGTTGAGGGGAGGATTCGGGAGTTGAAGCCTCAGGTGGTTCTTGGGGTTGGTGGGGGCACTAAAATTGATGTGGCTAAGCTTAGTTCTGCGCGTCAAGGGATTCCGTTCATAAGTGTGCCAACCACCGCCTCTCATGATGGTATCGCGAGTCCTGTTGTTGCTCTTAAGGGGTTGAAGAAGCCTTATTCTGTGATGGCTCAGTCTCCTATGGCTATTGTGGCTGATACCAATGTTATCATTCAGTCTGATTATCGTTTTACTGCGAGTGGGTGTGGAGACGTTATAGCTAAGTTTACGGCTGTTCAGGATTGGGAGCTTGCTCATAAGGTGAAGGATGAGTATTATGGTGAGTATGCTGCGAGTTTGGCTTTGATGAGTGCGAGGTTGGTTATGAAGAATGCGGGTGTTATTGGGCCTGGGGTGGAGGAGGGTCTCAGGGTTGTTTTGGAGGCTTTGATTAGTTGTGGTGTTGCTATGAGTATTGCGGGGAGTAGTAGGCCTTGTAGTGGTTCGGAGCATTTGTTTAGTCATGCCCTTGATTTGGTTGCGCCTAATAGTGCTATGCATGGGGAGCAGTGTGGTGTCGGAACCATTATGATGGCTTATTTGTATGGGATGGATTGGAAGGGTATTAAGGCTACGCTGGAGAAGGCTGGAGCGCCTACGACAGCGGAGGAGTTGGGGGTTGGGCCTAAGTCTGTTGTGGAGGCTTTGGTGCGGGCTTGTACGATTCGTCCTGACCGCTATACGATTTTGGATGAGAAAAGGTTGGGTTATGATTCTGCTGAGAAGTTGGCTAGGGTTACCGGTGTGATAGATTAACTTCTTAATTTTGGTATTAGCATTGGCACCTTTTTCTGGTAGTCTTCGTATTCTTTGCCAAATTCTCTAATTAGTTCTTCTTCCTCTTTCCTTGCGATGAGGTAAATGAGTGCAACCATTAATGGGGTTGAGAGTAAAGAATGCCATGCGGAGAGTAGGAAGGAGATTCCTACGTGTGCTAGGAGTCCGCCAGAGTATTGTGGGTGTCTAACGATGGAGTAAACTCCTGTGGTAATGATTTTTTCTGTTCTGTGGGTTTCTGCTACTTTTAGGGTTGTTTCTTTTACGCCTTTGGTTGCAAGCCAAGCGCCTGGTATAAGGAGGAGTGTACAAATTATGAGGTGAAGTGGAGGGATTGAGAAATTGATAACCGGAATCAAGATTGATGGGTTTTGGAGAATTGGAACAGTGAATTTGGGCTGGGGTGAAATCCAAATTCCTATCCAAAAGAGGAAGAAGGTCCATCCTGAGATGAGACCGTAAATTTCGCCAATTTTGGTTCCTTTCTTCTTTCCGTATCTTTTTTGGAGTTTTTGGTGTTCAACTGAGAGAAAATGGAGGGGTATTGTTGCGATTAAGCCTGATATGGAAATGAGAAACCATATGTACATTTTATTACCTTGGGTTTTCCAGTTTTCAGAGAAGGAGTATTGTTGTTAGTTGCTTTTGGGTTTGGGTTGTTCTGGGGCGGTTTCTCGTTTTTTGAATGTTTCGATGAATTTTATTGTGGTTATTTGTGGGAAGAATTTTTGTATGTCTGTGGCTATGCCTCTTTTTGCGAGTTGGATTCCTTCTAGGTAGAGGGCTTCTTCGGGTATGTTTATTGTTATATTTGTTTTGGTTGTTTTGAAGTTGAATTTGTTTGTTTCGATTGTGGGTATTCTTCGGTGGATGAGGGCTGAGATTTTTTCTGGGGTGGTTTCAAGCTTTTTTTCAACTGTGACTTCGTAGATTAGGGTTTTTCCGGCTAGGGGTGGGTTGAAGTCTAGTTGGACTCTTCCTGAGCCCATGGTTCTTATGGTGGCGATTTTTCCGTCGTATTCGATTTGGGTTCCTAGTTTTGGTGTGATTCCTTTGGCTGCTAGGCGTCTGAGGGGAACTAACCTTACTTTTTCTGGGTCTCGGTTTCCGAAGGCTTTTTCTGGTGGTATCTCAACCGAGTCTTTTTTGTTTATTTTTAGTTTTGGGAGGGCTTCGTCTAGGGTTTTTAGGACCCAGCCTTCTCCGACTACGACTAGGTTGGGTTCGTAGGTTTCTCCTTCTTTGTGGAGTTTCTGTTGTTTGGCTACTTCTTCTATGGTGGTGTCGAAGATTTCTCCTGTTTCTTTGACTTTGCTTGTGTAGTTTATGAGGATGAAGTCGCCTTTTTTGATGGGCATTTGTGTTCCCTCTTGAGTTGCTTTCATTTTGTTGGATTTAGTCTTTGAACTTTTATTTATGATTATTGTGTTTTTGTTCATGTTATGTATCTCTTTTGGGGGGCTTAGCTCGGTTTTTTCAGGTATTCAGACACGTTCTTGAGGAAGCGTTCGGCAGCTTCAACGATCCATTCTGCGTCTTCTGAGCCGAGAACAGGCGTTAAGGCGTAGTCGGCTGTTTCTCTCAGACTTTTTGCGTCTGAAAATATGATGCCAAGTTCTCTGGGTAGTTTCTTTTCCTTGATGAGATGTAATCCAAACTCTCGGAGGGTTCCTTCGTGGGTTTTTGGGAACGAGTTTTCAGAGGCTAGGGCGGCTTTAGCCGCGTGGAATATGCAATAGTAGGCTCTGGAAATGGCGTCTTCATATTCCTTAAGGTCTAGCAGTTTCTTTGCCGTTCCCAGTTTTCTTTGAGCTTTCCTTAAGAGGTCATCAATTTCTGACAAGACTCAAAACATCTCCATATAATTGAATGCCTTCTTCTTTGATTTCCTTGGCAAAATTCAGCTTGCTTTTCATCCACTTGATGAATTCTTCTTGGTTCATGATGATTAGTGTTATTGGGGTGGCTGAAACTAGAGATGTGGGGTAGATTATTTCGTGTGCCTTCCTTCTGACTGTAGGGGCGTTGTTGTGTTTAATCAGGATGAGGAGGTCGATGTCGCTTTCAAGGGTGGCGTCGCCGCGAGCTACAGATCCGAAGAGCACAATATCCGTGATGACGCTGGCTAGGTTAGATTTTAAAATTTCGGAAGCTATTTCAGCGATTACACGAAGAAATCTTTGGAGGGATATGTAATGTTGGGCAACGAGTCTTCGTATTGCTTCTCTGATGGCTTCGCTTCTGCTTACGTAGAAGCCTTCTGAGACGAGTCTGTCCAGTTCTTCGACAAGTTTGTTGTCGAGTTTTGTTGGGATGGCTAGGTCCATGTGGACACCATGTTGATAGAAAATTATACTCTGGTATAAAAGGATAATTGTGGCGGTTCTTGTCCATCAACGTTTAGATGTTACCTAAAGCTTAATACTTTATTCTGGGAATGTTGTTTTGGGTGTGGGAATTGAGTAAAGAGTCTGTGGTTGTTGTGACGACGCCGTCTGTGCCTGGTTATGAGATTGTGAAGGTTTTGGGTATGGTTCATGGGTTGACTGTTAGGACTAGGGGTGTTGGGGGAAAGATTGTGGCTGGTATTCAGGGAATGTTTGGTGGTGAGGTTTCTTCTTATAGTTCAGAAGCTGAGAAGGCTAGGAAGGAGTCTATGGAGAGGCTTGTTGAGAATGCTCGGGGGATGGGAGCTAACGCTGTTGTTGGAACAGACTTTGAAACAAGCGATATACTGCAAGGAACAGCAACAATCTTTTCAGCCTACGGAACAGCAGTCATAATCAAACCAACATAGAAAAAGGAAGAAAAACAAAAAACACAGACCCTCGAAAGATGCGTGAACGTGCATAAGAATAAATCGACTCATATGATTCTTTCAGTTTCATTAAAGCCTCTTCACTTATGTTGTAATTGTTCTTAAAAATTCTTCTGGAGTTAATATACTTCTTCTTTTCACATTTTGGAAATCTCGTTTGTCCCATGTTATTAGAGTCTTAATTCGATGCTCAAACATTGTTAGCACATGAATGGTGTCTCCACCTGGAGTAGCATGTTTTATAGTGGTTTCTACTAATTTTTCTATTAAATGATTGAATTCGGTCTTCTTTTTCGTTGGAGGTAACCATACCACTTGCCCTTCTTTGTATTTTCTGTGTATGTCGTAGAGATAATGATACATTGCTCTCGAACCTTTTTGCCTACGGATTGCACTTGCAATTTCGAGTGATGTATAAACAGACGTGTAGATCCTAATGTCATCTCGACCAAGAATCCTTTCAAAGAATCCTTTGGATTCACGGTGATGTTGTCTCTCTAGGATCTCAACATCTACAAAAACATTAGAATCAACATAAATCTTCTTCAAGGGCTTATCGCCTCTTTCGAGTCTTCTTCTTTGTTTTGAGAACTTCACCTAGCAAGCCGTAATACATCTTCTTGTAAGGCATTCTTTTCTTCTTTGTAGTCTTCTTTCGAGTTTTTCGTTTCGGCAACAAAGTCACCCTCCGTAAAACATTATTGTTTATTACATTTAAAAGCAAATTGTCGAGACTTGAAATAAACGAGGAAATGCTATAGCAGAACCAAAAGAATTGAAAAATTATGCTCAACAATCAAGCATCTAAGACAAAAGGCTCACCGCATTTAAAATTAGGAAATAGTCATTCAAGAGTCTAGGCTAGAGGTTAATTCCACAAAAGACTTAAAGCAAGAAAGCATAAAAGTTGAAATGGTTATTAAAATGTCTGAAGGAAAAAACCTTACTGGAATATCGAAAACAACATTCATAGTCGGGCTCATTATCGCAATTCTGGCTTCCAGTCTTATCTCAGCCTTAGTTGCTATGGCAGTCATTCGAGGACTGCAAGGGGAACAAGGGCAACAAGGACTGCAAGGGGAACAAGGATCTCCGGGACCTCAAGGACCAAAAGGTGACAAGGGAGACACAGGGCCTCAAGGACCTCCGGGTCCTGCAGTTGTATTTGCAGAATGGGATGTTCATTGGAGGACGTTAACAGGTGATTTGCAGTGGGGTGCTGAAGTTGGAACATCTAATTTTTGCTCCACATTTGATTATAATTGGGGAAGTGGGATCATATTTCTAGGATATGATGATTACATAGGTTTCCAAGCAACTATGCAAGTTAAAATGCAAAGAGAAGGACCAGTTACTTTTACGATAGGAAGTGACGATGGGTCAAGGTTATACATTGATGGAGAGCAGAAAATAGACAACTGGGGTTCACATGCTTACCTAACAAGAAGTATTATAGTTAACCTCAGCCAAGGTTTTCACACGTTAACTCTATGGTATTACGAGGTTGGTAGCACAGCGAGAGTATCCTTTGATTGCGATTCCGACATCTTAATGTGGCATGAATAATCCACTTTTCACCTTTTTTTCTTTATCATTATCCGACTTAAAGAAACGAGGATGTAAGGTCTTTTTCTATTTTGAAGAGATAGAAATAATAGAGTATACCCCTAAAAACTGGAAATTCTAACGTTTATCTGAAGCATTGCCAGTATTTTTTTAGAATTTGTTTTAGTTCTGCAAGGGTTTTTGTGACCATTCGTCGGCAATATTCTGGTTCAACTGGCGGAGCATAAGGATCACCCACACCAATCTTTTCTAAGCCAACTACCCCAGCCGTTAGGGCATACCAACAAGCCGGCAAAACCACAGGATTATAACCACTACCAACCATCAAAACCAATTTACCGCCACAAACCTTCTCCGCCACCCCAACAACAATTCTACTCAACTCAAAGAAACCCTTCACCGTCAAACCCAAACTACCCAACATATCAGCAAAATGAGAATCACTACCACCATTACCCAAAATAACATCAGGCTTAAACTCCAAAGCCAAAGGAACAAAAACCTCCCTCAAAGCCATAAGATAGGTTTCATCTCCTGTTCCAGGAGGCAAAGGCACACAAACATTATAGCCCTCACCCCCACCCTCCCCAACCTGCTCAACAAACCCAGTCCCAGGATACAAAGTCCTCGGATCCTGATGCAACGAAATAAACAACACACTAGGATCAGAATAATAAATGTCACTGGTCCCATTCCCAAAATGCACATCATAATCCAAAACCAAAAAACGCTTCACCCCAAACCTCTCACGCAAAAACTCCACCAAAACAGCAACGTCGTTGAAAAGACAGAAACCCCCACCATAATCCCTACCAGCATGATGGTAACCACAACCCAAAGCCACAGCCCTCCCAGCCCTCCCATCATAGATCGCTTTCCCAGCCTCAACAGCCCCACCAACAATCAGCCTAGCAGCCTCAAGAATCTCAGGCGAAACAGGCGTCTCAACATCATAAGGCTGACTCAACTCAGCCAAACGAAAAACCAAATCCACATAATCCTCAGTATGAACCCTAAGCAAATCCTCCCTACCAACCGCCTCAGGCTTCAAAAGAACCACATTAGGCAGACGAAGCAGACCCTGCTCCTCAAAAAGCCGCATAACATTGCCAAAGCGATCACCCCTAAAAGGATGACCAGCCCCCAAATCATACTGCCCAAACTTCTCATGATAAGTTATCCCCACCTTCAAAGGAGTCATCTCCATACCGCTGTTCTATAGAGTAGCGAAAGCTAAATTCATGAGTTGTTGAATGCTGTTCCTGTAATTGTTCAACAACACGCAGAGAAAAAACTAGGCTAATTTCACGTATCTGCCTAGCTCCTGAGCAACATCCCCCAAACCCAACTTAGCCAACGTCCCCTTCGTAGGTATTCCCCGACTGTCCCAGCCCCTCTTATCATAATACAACCCAAGCAGACGATCAAATTTTTCACGATCCAGACATGTTCCCTTGAAAGGTCCCTCCTTAACAGGCTCGTCGAACCATCTTGCTGGTGGGTTGTCCATACTTCTACCCCAAACAGCAGCGTATTCCCTCACCCAAAAAGCCCTCATCAAATTAAAAATCCTGTCCGCAGCAACAAACAAATCATTCATAGTCATGTCCAAGCCCGTCACAGCCTTCAAAAACCGTGGATACCAATCCAACCCAAACCCAATCTCCACCCAAGGAAGACGACAAGTCGTGAAAAACTCAAACAACCCACCCCTCAACCTCTGCCAATCAATCACCCTATCAACCTTAGCCTCACTATAACTTTCACGCCCAACAGAAACCTCCCAAGAAATAATCCAAGCATCCTTATGATGAGCACCTATGGAAGAAGTAGCATAAGACAACGCCATTCCAGGAGTCGTATGACAATCATAACCAGAAACCTCCAAACCCTTTATCTGCATCGCCCACTTCTTAGAGTCACCACCAACCTTCTCAGAGACTGACCGCACACCTTCGGCAAGAACAGCACCCATACCACGCCTATAGACTATATCTTCAGCAAGGGTCTTCGCTCCTTCAAAATCACCCCACCCAATCCCATAGTCAATAAGCTTCTTCTCCGAAGCCTCCATAACAAAACCAATAACATTCCCAAGGGAAATCGTGTCCACACCATAATCATCAGCAAGCCTATTCAAAGCCGCCACCTGTTTGAGGTCGCCCAAACCTATGTTAGAACCCAACAAAGCAACATTCTCATAATCCAACTCAGAAGGCAACCCATCAGAATCCTCAACCACATTACCACAAGTCATGTTACAGTGCGGACAACCCCTATTAGAAACCTTCATCTTCTCCATAGCAAAACCACCAATAGCATCAGCCCCCCCAAAAACACCCTCCCTAAAATTACAAGTCGGAAGAACACCATTCTCCTGACTCCACTCCACAACCGACATAGTCCCCTGACGCTTCCAAAAACCATAAAGCGGCTTAGCCAACACCTCCCGATAAGCCTCCAAACCTAGACTTTTCACAGCCTCAGCATCCTTAGCCGGTAAAGTTTTGGTTCCCCTAACGGCAACAGCCTTCAAATTCTTAGAACCCATAACCGCACCCATACCAGGCCTACCACCAGCCCGTCCCTCCTGAGAAACCACATTAGCGAATTTAACTTGATTTTCGCCAGCTTGACCAATGGCCAGAACACCAACACTTGTACCGTATTCTTTCTTGAGACGCTTTTCAGTTTGAAAAGCGCCAACCCCCCAATAATCTCTAGCATCAACAAACTCTGTTTTGTCGTCATGAACATACAAGATAGTGGGCTTCGAAGCCTTTCCCTCCACAACAATGGCATCGTACCCACCCCTCCTCATCTGAACAGTCGCATTGGTACCCAAATTTCCGTCACCGTACCCACCCGTCAGGGGACTTTTCGCCGCCACAACAAGTTTCCCACTGCTAGGAAGGGGAAAAGCAGTTAGGGGTCCAGCAGCGAAGATCAACTTGTTTTCAGGAGAAAGAGGATCAACGCCTGGCTTCAGCTCGTCCCAGAGAATTTTTACCGCAAAACCTCTTCCGCCAAGGAAGGTTTTAGCGAAGCCGGCATCATATTTCTGGGGAACCGCCTTTCTTTTTGTTAGGTCTACTCGTAATAGTTTGCCGTTCCAACCGTACATTTCCATTCACACAACTTGCGAAGAATAGCGTGTTCAAGGCTTTATAAATTTGCATCAAGGTAGATGAAGAATACTTCTGTAGTCCTGAGATATGCGCGCCATCATCCACTCAGTGTAAGTCAGAAAACTTTCTCCTTCAAACTTCATGCATTCTAAATACGTATTTTGGATTCATAATTCTTTTCTATTCAATTCATAAGCTTAACTAGTGGAGGTGCAATGGAATGAAGGCAAATGTTAACAGAGTTGATGCCTCAGAGATTCTGAGAACGGTTCCTCCCCATCAGTCATTCCTTTTCTTCGAAGACATCGGTAAATATACAGGCAGACGGGCGGCAAATCTATCTGACTTCTGGGAAAACATGAAAACGATCGACATAAAATCAGTAACATTCCACTTCGAACGTGGAGACTACCAAAGATGGATCAAAGAAACACTTCACGACGCTGAACTCGCTCGAAGACTCAAGAGAATAAAGAAATCAGGTTCCGGAGAAGAACTCAGAAACACAATACTTCACGCTGTGAGGAAGCGTTTAGGCGAACTACAAAAAAAGCCCTAAGTTGAAAACCACTACAGCGAAAATCCAGAGGCTCGAACAGGGCACTGCGCGCATTTTTAGAGGGTATCAGCTAATTCTTTGACCTTCTTTTTTATTTGTTGGAAAATTTTTGTTTGGTGTCCCGGGAGAAAGTATGGGTCCTCTATGTTCCAAACAACTATTTTTTCCTCGCAACTTTGGCATTTATTCAAGACTATTTCTTTATGTTGCGGTTCCATGACAACTATTAGGTTGTACTTGTCAAGTTTCTTCTCGTCTAGTCCCTCGGGTTCTCCTTTAAGATAATTCAAAGCGTTTTCCATTTTCAAGAAATTCCTGGCGCCTTCAGAGATTCTTGGCAGTACTGGGTTGGTTCCAGCAGAATCAACTTGGATGTCTGGTCTAAATTTCTTTAGCAATGCTTCCGCTACTGGACTTCGGTAGGCGTTTCCTGAGCAAACAAACAGAACCTTCATTTCCACTAAAACTCTCAAACAGAACATCTAACTTTTTCGTTGCCTGTGGACGTTGGGACTATAGAGATGCATCTTTCTGAACTGAATGGAGTTTAGAGATACTATGGAATGGTTAGGACTTTAGAAAAAGGGAGGAGAGTTCTTGTAGGTTTTTTGGTTAATAGTCTTCTTCTTCGGTAGCTTCTTCCTCTTCTTCGTAGGAGGAAGTTTCTTCAGTTGACGCTTCAACTTCTTCTATTACCGCTTCTTCTTCGGTATCTGTGTCAGTGGTGATTTCTGTAACCACAGGTTCTTCAAAGACTTCTTCTGATGGTGCTTCTTCTTCAACAATCTCTTCCACTACTGTTTCAATAGTTTCCTCAGTGGGAGCTTCCGCAACCTCTTCGGTGATCTCTTCCGCAACTTCTTCAGTAGGTATCTCTTCTGTCGGCGTTTCTGAGGCCTCTTCGGTTGTTCCTTCTTCGGAAACGGGTTCCACTTCTGTTGTCTCTTCGACTGGAGTCTCTTCAACCGTGGTCTCCACAGGAATTTCAGTGGTTTCCTCAACGATTTCTTCGGTAGTCAGCAGTGTTTCCTCAGTTTCGCTTGGCGTTGATGGGGGTGTAGGCGCTACCACTTCCGGCATAAGACTGGTTACGACCTCCTTTATGGTAGCCAACTGTTTTTTCATAGCATCAAGACCTAGAGAGAAGGCGGTGCTTTCGTTTGTATGTAATTCCTCATCAATTTCTCCAGCAGCATACTGGATTTCCGAGTTGGCGAGAAACAGTTCCAGCGTACCGATCTGCTTTTCGTAGTCAGCAATTTTGGAGGCCATTTTATCAGCTAGATCTTTCTGGCGCGCCTCAATCTCGGAGATGGTGTTGACGAGTTCCTTGTCAAGGGACTCGTATGTAGATGCCGAGATTTTGCCTGAGTTGAAAAGATCGTCTAAAGCGTGCTTCTTTTTCCTCGCTAGTTCCAAATCCTTGCTTATTTTCTCGAAAGAATACTTCCATGAAATCAAATTGAACACCCAGTTGGATGCTAGCGTAAAAAGGGTGAAATAACTTTTATTAATATGTAGATATATCGTTAACTGCCAAAATTAGTCCTTTTTCCGTTTTATTTCAGAAATACTTTTAAATGAGCGTAGGTTAGCTACGCGAATATAGCCTTAGCCATTAACACTTTTCCCTTAAATGCATACTACTTCGCTTGCAGAAGATTTGAGCTTCCTCTATGTTGCGAACACAGTTCTTCGATTCATTCGAAGATAATTTTCCTCCTAGAGGGAACTCAGGCAGCGTTCTAAGTTGAATTTTTGGCATATTCGGATTCTGATTTAGATTAAACTATAAATATTCATATTTTTCTATAAAATTAAAATATGACTAAACAAGACTATATTCAACTGGGTGAGCGACGTTTGGAATCCGAAGTCTTAAAGAAAATGCACAGACGAATCGTCAAAAGCTTCATGGACATACTTATACTGGCGGAGCTGAAGAACGGCCCCATGAGCGGATACGATGTCATTGCCTTCATCCACAATAAATTTGGCATCCTAGTCAGTTCAGGAACTGTTTATTCCCTCCTATACTCCTTAGAGAGGGAAAATATGATAAAGGGTGTCTGGGCCAAGCGAAAAAGGGTTTATGAATTAACCGAAAAAGGAGAACGAAGCATCGAGGCTATTCTCAACGCCAACGACAAAATTAAAGGCTTAATGACAAACCTCCTTGTCCATTGAAAGAACAAATTCAAAGACAAGACCTGAATCGAACAAAAATCTCGATCAAGTAACTGTTTATGCTCAGCTTTTGCTAGCTTCATCAACCCTTAAGTTTGGGCAAAAGTTTGTCTACAGCGTCCTTTACTTTGTTCCATTCATCAACGTTTCTCAGCTGGAACTTATGTTTCCTTTTCCATTTTCCATCTCGAAATGTCCACATGTACACGGCGATGGAACGCCTCCCAAAAGATTCAATGATAGCTATTGCCTCCCACCATTTTTCGCTTCTAAAAATCGTTATGTGATCAACTACTTTATAAAAGTCTGAAATGGGCAGTTTTTCACTCATCTGTCTCCTCTCCATCTGGTGGTTAGATAACTGAGTATTTCAATTTAAGCCCTTCTCCGCATCGGAAACAGATAAGCTCAGTGTGATCAGAAACACATAATCTCATTTGTGTATTCTCGGCTCCCAACACTACTACGTATATTAATAGGCGTCTGCTCTATTACAAGGTTAAAAATAACAATGGTATCACCGATGAAAATCTGCATGATGAGTTCCCTTTTTGCAGATCCAGTGAAAGAAATCGAATTTGCAGGGGACCACGGTTTTCAAGGTTTAGAACTGGCCTTTGAACAGCCAGAGGCAACTCCAGAGCAGATTCTCAGCAAAAGCAAACAAATCTTGGACGCCTTTTCCCGTTATGATCTCATCAGAATTAGCCATACCCAGTCCTTTGTGAACATTTGCGACTTCTCTGAAGCCGTAAGAAGAGCTAGCCTCGATGAAACCATTAAAGCCTTAGAAGCCGCTCACCGTTTGGGAATTGGTTTCCTGACAGTTCATCCTGGTTTCATGTGGCCAATGATGACAAGGGAAAAAGCGCTGGAGAAGACTTGTGAATCCCTAAGAGAACTTTTGAAGGTTGCGGACAAACTTGATCTTGCTCTTGGTGTTGAAAATCTGCCTCCTCTCTTTTCTCCTCCTAGAGGCTATTTCATTAAGATAGACGACTTTGAAGTTCTTTTTAGCCAAATAATGTCGGACAGATTAAAGTTCGTTCTCGACATTGCCCACGCGGGTTTCCGTGAATCCGACCCTGCGCCAAAATTTATCAGCAAATTCTACGAGAAGTTGGGACATGTCCATCTCAGCGACAATTTTGGGCAACGGGACGATCACCTACCCCTTGGAGCTGGGAGGGTTGACTACAAAACTCCAGTAGAGGCGCTGAAGAAAAGAGGCTATAAGGGAACGGTAACCCTTGAAATCTTCAGCCAAGACCGTGACTACTTACTAATAAGCAAGAGGAAACTCGAGGAACTTTTGCGGTGAAATATTAATGGCTCAGGATAAGAGAAGTCGCAAAATCGTTGTGGTTGCCCACTGCATTCTAAACCAGAATTCCCGCGTCCAAGGAAGAGCCTACTACGCTGGCATGATCAACGAAATCGTCGACGTAATAAGAAAATATGGGGTTGGGGTTATTCAGATGCCCTGCCCAGAATTAACTTATGCTGGCTTACTTAGACCAAGCCAGACGAGGAAGCAGTATGACACCCCAGCCTTTAGGATGCATTGTAGGCAAATTGCTTCTTCCACCGCCAATCAAGTTGAAGAGTATGTGAGAAATGGTTTCAAGGTTTTAGCTATTCTTAGCGTGGAAGGTAGCCCAACCTGCGGAGTAGAAGAAGCTAACTTAGGCATACTCATGGAGGAACTGCAATCCGAAATGAAGAAAAGAAAAGTTGAGGTGCCCATGAAGAGTGTAAGCCACATAAGTGCTGGTCAAGACGCTGTCTGGCTGGAGAAAATTCTGATAGGGTGATTGCAAGTTAAACATGCTAGTTTGCTTCTGTCACCTTGTTCCTAAGGTTTCCGATGTTCTCGATTTCCACCTCAACCAAATCGCCCGGTGAAAGAAATTTTGGTTTAGGTTTCATGAACGCTGCTACACCTGCGGGAGTTCCAGTGGCAATTATGTCGCATGGTTCCAGCGTCATGACGAGGCTTATGTGGTGGATCACCTCGTAAACGTTAAAAACCATATTTTTTGTTGAGGAGTTCTGCCTCAGTTCTCCGTTTATTCTGGTGCGAATTTTTAAGTTGCCAACGTCTCCGATCTGACTGGGAGTCGTGATGCAGGGACCAATTGGTGCAAAGGTGTCGAAGCTCTTGCCTCTTGTCCACTGTTTGTCTTTGAATTGAATTTCACGGGCGGAGACATCATTGAAGGCAGTGTATCCAAAAACGTGTTTTTTGGCTTCCGAAACCGGGATGTTTCTCCCCTTCTTGCCTATTATAATTGCTAGTTCCGCTTCGTAGTCTAACTTTTTCACGAAGTTTGGCCGGATTATTGGTTCGTCGGGACCGACGATGGCTGTTCGGGGCTTCATGAAAATTATGGGTTCGTCGGGTATGTTTGCTCCAATCTCTTCGGCGTGGTCTGTGTAGTTTAGGCCTAAACAGATGATTTTTGGAGGTGAAGATAGGGGCGCTAGGATGGTGATGTTGTTTGTTCTTAGGGTTGCTTTTCTTTTCTCAGAATTTGTTGAATTAAACATCAATCGTTCTATGGTTCCTATGCCTTCTTCGCCGAGACCTATCAATTCTTCGAGGGTTAAGGGAAGACGGAATTCTAGGGCATGTGCTAAAGCCGGTAGGTTCACAATCTGTTCCTCAGCTAAGAGACCGTAGGATTCAATATGCAAGTGAAGAAAACGAACTAATCTCAAGGTCTCATCCTTCTATCACTATCTCAATGGATACTTAAAGACGTCAACTCCTTACATCGAGGGGAGTTAGGAAGCCGTTTTTGGGCATTCTAACCGAAATCAAAAATGAGAAATAGGTCTTGCGGGGGTAATGGTGATATAAGGGAGGTGAGTCGGAGGAATGAATGAAACTGTGGAGGCTGGTACGATTAGGAAGGGTGAGTATCATGGTTCTGTCACTCCATTCGTGTTTTTCTTGATGTTGTTTCTGATATTTCTGGCGTTGACTATTCTTGCTTTTCCGTCTCCATTGTCTGTTTTGTTTGGTCTTGCCGCAGTGGTTTCTGTGGCGCTTTTGCCTCTTACTGTGGCGATTAATAAGGAGTGGGAGGAGGCAATTATATTGCGTTTCGGGAAGTTTCAGAGGCTTGTGGGTCCTGGTTTCTTCTTTAAGTGGCCATTTGCTGAGAGTTTCCTGAAGCAGGATAAGCGAATTATTACCTTAGATGTTTCGCGGCAGGAGGTTATGACTAAGGATAACATCAGCGTGAGTATCGACGCTGTAGTGTTCATGAAAGTGGTGAATACCAAGGATAGCCTCGTTAACATTCAGAATGTGTGGAACAGTGTGATGAAGTATGCACAGACAACGATGCGGGATGTAGTGGGGAATGTGGAGTTAGATGAGTTGTTGGCGCGGCGGGATGAAGTTGCGGACAAAATTGAGATGATTGTAGAGAAGGAGACACATGATTGGGGTGTAGATATTATCTCAGTGAAATTGCAGAATGTTGAGTTGCCTGAAGATATGAAGCGAGTGATTGCTCGGCAGGCTGAGGCTGAGCGGGAGAAGAGGGCTGTGATTATTAAGAGTGAAGGTGAGTTGACGGCAGCTGGAAATTTGGAGAAGGCGGTGCAGAAGATGAGCAATCGGGCGATGTATTTACGGACATTGTCAAGTTTGGAGGATATTAGTTATGATCCCAGCAATACAATTGTGTTTGCAATTCCAATGGACATGATGAGAGGAGAAATTATGGGACTGACGGCGCTTGCTAAGACAAACAGGGCGGCGAAGACTGTACAGCCTAGGAAAAAGGAAGCCGAAAAGTAGCCAAATCAGCAGCAGCGCATTGTGTTTAGACTTTCTGAAATGCCAGCCTTAGCGAGTGAGCTGATGATCGGATTATGGATTATTAAGTACGCGTAATATTTTTCTTCATTAACTGTGTGAACTTGCCGAAAAGTCTTTCAAAGAAGTTTCTTCTGAGTTGGGGTCCCTTGCCAATACCTGGGCATTCGTTTGTGTAGGTGAAAGCGTATCTATTGTTTCTAGGGTTTTTGAGTTGGAACGGATAGAATCTGCAGATTAGCGGCCTCGTCTGATAGATAGTGCATGAATCGTCTTTTAGAAAGACGCATTTTCCATCCTCAGTCTTTCTCATCCGGTAAGTGTAAGGTTCAAAGCCTTTAATTTTCTCAGTGAATTCATCGAGATCCATCGAAGTCTTCTTTGATATACAATCAGCCTCGATCTTCAATAGGAGAATCGACCTAATCCTATCTTTAGTGTCGCCGCAGCATTGGGCACATTTCTCGCACTTGAAACGAACATGTTTTGGATATTCAAAGCTCAAGCTAATCTCGCCAGACCATTCACAAACATACAAAAGAGAGAAAGACTATTTTAACAGCGCGCGTCAAACTCCAAAAATTCTCATCAAGTTCGGATTCGATTACGTGACTGATATGGATGGATTAAACCATTCAGGAAAAGGAAGTAAAAAAGTTTGCAGAATTGTCCAAAAGCCAGCAGATAGGGACTAATCTACAGGTTGTGGAGATTCATGTTAAGCGATTTTACCCATTTTTGTCCAAGTCCTGTAGAAAAGGTATAGGCTATATAGGAACGTTGAGCAAGCGGCAAGATGAGCGAGTCCCCAGAGCAGAGTGATTTTCAAAAGCCAACTGATTTCAGCTAACCCCATGAAAAGAGGCACAATATACAAGGTTTTCCAGACTTTCATGAAAGCTCCGCCCTTGAAAAACTTGGTAAGACGCATGGCCATAACCAGCGTAACAACAGCCACGAGCAAAGTCAAAATAGAAAACAATATCTCTAGTAAGCTTGCAGTATCCACCGGCGTATATCTCCAATCAATCGTCGAAGAGTTGTAATATTTAATAGTTGCTGGGGCGTTCGATTCTGAATGTGTGGATTAGTGGTTCATGATTGTGTCTGCTTTGAATCATCATGGAAATGGATGGTCTAAATTCAAATAGATTTCTCATAATTTAGCAGATTGAGATTTTCCTATTCAGCGGATATATCACCAATTGCGCATCCTCTTTTTTGTTAGAGCGTAAAAATTTTATAAGTTAGTTAAATGAGCTAATCATGACCACCATGAAAGGTTCTTTTCAGACTAAAATTGTTGATATCACCCAAATTGGTGAATACGAAAAATATCTTTACAGGTGTCTAACGGGTCCATTTAGAAGATACAAGAAAAGAATAGAGTACTTGGAAAAAGCCGTTCCAAGAGGGTTTCATAAGAAACTGTTGATTTTGGATGGGGAGGTTGTTGGCCAAATAGAGTACTCGCCTGCAGAAGTGTCTTATTACCCAATAGTGGGTGATAATATAATTGTAATGAATTGTATATGGGTTTTAAGAAAAGCAAAGGGACACAATCTTGGAAAACAACTCTTAGAAGATATGATGAAAAGTGAAAAAGGCGCCGCTGGCTTCGCAACCATAGCCCTAGAAAATCACTGGAGCCCATGGTTTAGGAAAATGGAAATGGAAAAACTAGGCTTCAAACCCATAGACTCAATTAAAGTAACGCACAAAACAAAATACAAAGGAAAAGTTTTCAGCATATATCTTATGTGGATGCCAACCACCGAAAACGCAAAACCGCCCACATGGAACAAACAAAAACTTTTAGAAGGCATAACCTCCTGCATTGCACATCCGCTCTACCATCCGCAAACATACGAACAAAAGCAAATTCTCGAAAAAACAATGGACTTTTCTTGACCATATTTGGATCCTAATAACAGTGATATGTTGAAAACAATAATTTTCTAGAACAGACATCTCCAGAACCTAAAGTCAAAGTCCTTATTCCCATGTATGAGGTAAGTCCTTAGATATTGTTAGCAATTTAATGTGACAGCTTTTAAATGCAACTAATTTAGATAATAGTAGTTTGAGAGTGTTTGGTATGCCTACATTTCTGTTAATTTCTAGGCATTCTCCTGAAAACTGCCCTATGTTCAATGAAAGAGCAAGAAAAGTGCTTTTGGAGCTTGTGGGCAAAATGGATGGGCTGTTGAAGAAACACGGAGTCAAGACGCTTGGGACATGGACTGTGCCATCAGAACACCTAGCCTTCGATGTGTATGAAGCCCCCAGTCTTGATGCTTTCGAAAAACTCGGTATGGAGCCAGAGATTGTAGCATTGAGCAAATTTGAAACATACGAAATTAAACTAGCATACGGCATGGAAGAATCAATGCGGATGCTACAACAATTTGCAAAATAAGGTTCTGCCAAAACAAGAAACCAAAACTCCCTCTTTTTTTATCTTCAATTCCAAACAATGTTAAAGTCTTTATTCCCATGTATGAACCGTTAGAAACCGTAAAATGTAAGAAGTGTGGAAAAGTTTTAGCCTGAACCGAACTGATTGTATACATTGATTAGCAATTGATAGGTGTTAGGAATGGTTGACTTACAGACAATCTCTATAGCTATTGCATCTGTAGGTGTGTTTGCTGCAGCCATCTACTATATCATTCAGATTAGGCATCAAGATAGAATGAGGCATTTAGACCTGTTCATGCGGCTCTACTCAACTTGGGGTAGCAAAGACATACTCAGTGCACATAGAAGATTCATGGTTATTGAGGTTAAAGACTACGATAGCTTTGTCAAAAAGCACGGTCCAGTGACTAAACCTTCGCAGATATATACTGACATAGACCTGATTGGATGGTTCTTTAATTTAATGGGGTTTCTCGTGAGGGAGAAAATTGTACACATAAAGCTGGTTGATGAGCTTCTTGGCTATTGGGTCATAAAAAATTGGGAAGCTATTAAGCCCTTAGTATACGGGTGGAGAAAGCAGTACAATATACCAGAGTCGTATCAGTGGTTTGAATACCTCTACAATGAAATGAAAAAGAGAGAACAAAAAGGTGTTAGGAATGGTTGATGTTTCAACTGTCTCTATAGTTATCGCTTCTGCTGGTCTATTGGTTGCGGCTACTTACTACGTTCTGCAGATTAGACATCAGAATAAAATGAGGCAAACAGACCTTGTAATGAAACTCTACTCACAGTTCAACAGTCTTGAATTCCAGAAGATATGGTATGAGGTTTTGAAGAGAGAAGCCAAGGATTATTATGAATACGAGAAAAAGTATGGGTGGGCTGAATCAACGACACTTGGCCTGTTCTTTGAAGGAATCGGTATTCTTCTGAAAAGAAAACTAATAGACATAGAGTTAGTTGATGACATGTTCACTACACCTATTAAATGGACATGGGAAAAAATGAAAGACATAACATTAGAATGGAGAAAGGTCAGAAATCAACCAGAAATACTTGAGTGGTTCGAGTACCTCTACAATGAAATGAAGAAAAGAGAACAACAACTAGCTTCAAAAACAGCTTGACCATACAATGACTCTCTTCTTTTTTATTCTTTTAAACAAACAATCAAAGAACCAGTTAAATGCATGTAGAGTTAGTTAGAGTTCTGAGAAAGGTTATAGTAGAACCAAAAGCGTGCATGCTGTTTACTAAAGGATGCACTATAGACTAAAAAACTAACTATAGACTAAAAAACTAACTAATCAGTATTTTCTCTAGAAATTTTTGGCGCACAAAATCTGCATTCAAATCTATTTGGATCCAAATAAAAATAGGATGTTGAAAAGGGAGAGGGAGCTACCCCAAAACTTAGCAGATTGGGATTTTTCCGTAGGCTAAATCCATGCAGAATCCCTGAATGTTCATTCATAGACTCGTTTGCGATGACCTACAACTAACAGGAATACTGTACTCCCCTTAACCTGATAAAGAACTCGATAATTCCCTACTCTTAACGAGTAGACGCCTTTCCATTCACCGCGTAAAGGCTTTCCAGTATAGGGATTTGTTTTCAAAACATTGACTTCGCGAAGTATGCGCACCTGAATTTCTCTGTCTAAAGCTTTGATTTTCTTTAAGAAACGGGGAGTAAACCTGACTTCAAATTTTGCCTTCAAGACCCAACTCTCTGATAAGCTCATCCAGCGGCCTAGCCTTACCTTCTTCAACTTCTCGCAAAGCATCCCTCAAATCTTTAACAAGCTCGTTATCCTGCATAACTTCAAGGGTCTCTAACAGCTCATCCATCAAACTGGCCGCTCTCGCCAACAACTTTTTCTCTTCGGTTGTCAAGAGGGTCATTTCAGCTTCACAACCTCTGCAAAATATTAGAGTCATCACAGATATTTTAACCCTTACTCTCGAAACCCAACGGTTAGATACATGGTAAAACCTTGCGGATTTGTCCAAGAGCTAGCAGATTGGAATCTTTCCGTAGGCTAGGTCCTTGCAGAATTTTTCTATGTTTTCAAGTTCAGAGTCCATCACTTCTTCTATTTCTTTCCGAACATGCTCAAAGGAGTTTCCAGACTTCATGACAACCTGAGCAGCGGCTATGGCAGGCTGATCAATTGGCTTACCTATCTGGCTCAGAAGCCATATGTAAACCTCTTCAATTCCAGAGACCTGCCCATAAATGCTGTTGGCAATCTTATGGGTCAAAACATTGTAGATTTTCCCAACGTGACTAACCGGATTCTTTCCCGCCGCCGCCTCAGAACATACAGGTCTGTTCAAAGGTATGACCCCATTAACCCGATTCCCTCTACCAACCTGACCCGAATCTGCACCATCCGCGCTGGTGCCCAGCACAGTTAAATATACTCCGCCTATGCCTCTTCCCTCCACGTCCAGAGTGTTCAAGTCCACCGTGACTTTTTCAAAATCAGCCTTTTCCTTCACAAAGCTCTTTGTCTCCTCCAGAATTTCAGCTTTTTTTCTAAAGTAGTCTTTCTCACTTTCAACAAAGCGGTCAACAAGAGCCATGGCAATGGTTACGTTCAGATCTGTCCCTCTTCTAAGACCCATCACCTTCACGTCTTCCCCTGACTCAGGGAATCTTTTCTTAAAATCTTTAGAATTCACGTATCGTTCGGTTTCCAGAACAATTGTCTCTGTTTTTGTCATGGGCGCGTAGCCCACAGCCGCTGAGGTGTCGTTGGCGCCAAGGATCATTCCCTTCCTCTTGAAAATATCCGTGAGCTCCGGAGATCCAGGTTTTAACTCCACCTGATACCTCACATGTTTTTCCGGATCAACAAACCTGAGGCTTTTCTTGAACCATTCCTTTGCTGTTTGAATGGCCATTTCCTTGATGGATAGACTAGTTCCCTCAACTTCGAAGGTTGCTCTGTCGCCGAATATGAGGAGCATGGGCTTCTTCACGGAACCTCCACCGAATCTGGTTTCAATTTCGCCAGCAACAAGCAGAGACTTGTCGGCATTGTGATGCATGATCGTCCCAAACTTCTCTAAATAGGCTCTGCTCAGCTTTACTGACACCTGATCCATGATGGCGTCGCATATGGAGTCAGGATGGCCAAGCCCTTTTCTTTCCACAATTTCAAGTTTTTGTTTCTCAATGGGTGTTTGGTTTAAGCCGTTAATCAGCATGTTGCGCATAGAAACACCTTGACGAAGGCTTATAAAACACTAACCAAATATATATCTTGCGATATTAAAAATACATAAAAAATAACCGGGGGTTATTCGATAATCATAAAAGGGCCTTCACTAAAAAAGTTAAGACTAGATGCAGGACTGACCCAAAGAAAACTAGCAGAGCTGGTAGGAGTTTCACAAGCCCACATAGCCAAAATTGAGGGCGGAAGAGTGGACCCCAGATTGTCAACAGTGAACAAGATTCTCCAAGTCCTGACAGAAGGAGAAGGAAAAAATTGCGGAGAAGTCATGACAAAGCGAGTTATCTTCGTCAAGCCTACTGACAAAATCCTAAAAGTAAGCGAACTCATGATGAAACACGCCATATCCCAGTTGCCTGTCATAGAAAATAAAAGAGTGTTAGGCACGGTCACGGAGGAAAGCATCATCAGAAATTTAAGTTCAACCATAGCAGAGGAGAGAGTTGAGAGGATAATGCAACCACCCCTACCAAGCGTTCCAGAAGACACAAGCGTCAGCATGATCAAACCCCTCCTAGAAGACCATCCAGGCGTACTGGTCGTGAAAAAGGGAGATGTAGTAGGCATAATAACCCGATCAGACCTGCTAAAAACCGTTTCCAAAACCATCTAATGTGTTGGGTTCCTATGAAACACGAAGAGTTTGGGAAAAAAGTTGCAACAGCAATTTCCGAGTTGAAGCAAGAAAAAACCAAAGAAGCAATTTTAGTTCATCATGATGACTCAGACGGTCTCTGCTCCGCTGCAATCACAAGGGCGGCTCTGGAACGAGAAGGTTATGGGGTTAAAACATTTTGTTTGGAAAAAATATATCCGGAAGTCATTGAGAGTCTTCATGAAAACGTGGGCAAAACCATCTTCTATGCTGATATTGGCTCTTCCCACGCCGACTTCATCTCGAAATGCAATGCTAGTCGAAACTTAACCATTATCTTGGATCATCACGATCCCACAGCAGCAACTGACTCCCGAGTTTATGACCTCAACCTTGAGAACTATGGCTTCCGTGGAGAAAGCGATTTCTCAGGAGCCACCTGCTGTTACCTCTTCGCAAAAGTCCTCAACGAAACCAACGCTGACCTCTCCTACCTAGCCTTGGTAGGAAGCTGCGAGATTCCAAGCGGCTTCAGAGGCTTGAATAAGGTTGTTTTAGATGAAGCCATAAAGAATGGTGTTGTTCGGGGCGAAGAGAAAAAAATCGAAATCGTAAAATTTGGAACCCGCATCGACAGCCTTTTCTCGAAGCTTCAAATTCTAGGGGCGGTGGGCTACTATGAGGGAGGACCCGAACTTGGAATCAAAGCCTGCCTAGAAGGAATAACCGACCAAGTGAAAAAGAAAATCGATGAGTGGGAAGAGCGGAGGAAAGAGGTAAACAAACACCTTATAGTAAGGCTTTATCGCGAAAGACTAAAAGAAACAGACCATATCCAATGGTTTGACGCTGGCGACATGTACAAGGGGATGGGCACAAAAGTCATAGGCCAATTTTGTTCGTTCCTATCCTACCAAAGACGACTAATAAAACCCAACAAATACATTTTCGGCATCGTAAACGTGCCCCCCGACATACCCAACTGGGGAAAGTTGAAGGAAACCTTTGTAAAGATTTCTGTTAGAGTTCCGGAAAACATGCAAACTCTGATTAATCAAGGAAAAACCCCTGGCGCCGTTAACCTATTGATTGAAGCGTCTAAGGGCTTCGGTATAGCCGATGGCCACGAATATGCAGCCAATGTTGTTGTTCCCATCGATAAAAAAGAAGACCTTCTCAGAAACGCTGAAGAAATCCTAAGTGCTTGATGACACTTAAAGCTCTTATTGGAACAGCCTAGCTAGCTGCGGCAAAGATTACCATCATTGTTTTAACTTAAAGTTGTAATAAAAATTGATAAATAACCAATTTCATAGTTAAAAATATGCTAGAACATTTAAAAGAAGCTTGTGGAGTTTTCGGAGCACAGGACTTCGAAAACAGACCAGTCTTTCCTTACGTTTACTGGGGACTAAGAGCCCAGAATCATCGTGGCCATCAGTCCCACGGATTTGTTACTCTTGACGCCAGATTCCATGTCCATAAAGGTTTGGATTTGGTTCCTAAGATAAAAAGAGAAGCCATTCAAAAATGGATTAGAAGACTTCCTGGACATGTGGGTCTAGGACATGTGAGATACACAACCTCTGGCGGAATAGATGAACAATCGTTGGTAAAGAGTACAGCGCCAATACTAGATAGAGTGGGAAAAACAAAAATTGCCATATCGTTCAACGGCAACATCGTCAACTGTCCAAGAATAATAAGGGAAATAAAAGAAAGATTCCCAAGCTTTCAATACAACTTCGATGCCCAACTGATTTCCAGAAAACTTCTCCTAAAACTCAGGGAAAAAGACGATCTAGCTTCGTCTGTTAGAGGGTGCATGAAAGAAATAGAAGGTGCCTTTTCCGTGGCTGGAATAACCCAAAAAGGAGAATTGTTTGCTTTCAAAGATCCCTACGGAATAAGGCCCCTCTGTTGTGGCTACAGCGAAGACCACAAGACCTGCGCAGTATCCTCAGAAACCGTTGGTTTAGATATCAACGGTTTTGAATTTGATTTTGAAATAAACCCGGGAGAACTTGTGATCGCCTCAGAAGATGGTTTCATTCGAGAACAACTAGTAAAATGTGAAAAGAGGGCACTATGCGCCTTTGAATTCGCCTACTTTGCCAGACCAGACTCAAGGCTAGGAGACAAGTTTGTATATGAGGCGAGAGAAGAATTTGGGAGAAACCTTGGAAGGGAATATCCTGAAGCCATAAGAAATACTGACATAATCATATCAATGCCAGAAACAGGCGACGACGCTGCCTTTGGTCTTCACGAACTAAGTGGCAAAAAATGGGAAAGGGCGTCAAGAAGACACAGATACGTGACAGAACGAGCCTTCATTCTGTTGCCCGAGGAACGGTACACAACAATAGACAGAAAAATCAACATCATCGACCACAAAATCGTTGGGAAGAACGTTGCAGTAACCGACGACAGCATCGTCAGAGGCGACACAACTAAAGTTGTGGTGAAGAAACTACGCAAAATGGGAGCAAAGAAAGTCTATTTGTTCATCACCTTCCCCCGAATAATAGGTCCATGCTTCTATGGAGTGGACATGGCAACCTACGGGGAACTGATAGGAGCCAGATATGAAGCCGAAGAAATAGCAAAAATAGTAGACGCCGACGCGGTAAACTACCAATCAGTAGATGGACTTGTTAAAGCCACTGGCTTAAGCAGAAACGAATTGTGTTTAGGATGCATAACTGGAAAATATCCAACTCCAATGGCTCAGAAACTGGCAGATGAAATGAAGGAAAGATTTGAGAAGGGATACAAAGAAACTGGAAGAATATACGAAGTTGCCATCCATTAACGATATGGCTAAAACTTCTCTTTTTTATGGGTGATTTAATGGAAAAAGTCGGCATCCTAGTTATTTCTTATGGTTCAAGGGAGGCGGCAATGGTAGATGCCTTCAGTCGCAGCGAAGATTACGCCACAGAAATCTATGTCGCTGACAAGCAAAGGAATCCCTTCAATGTGGAAAAAGCAAAAATACACGTTGTTATTCCAAACCTCAAAATAGAAGAAATCTGTAAGTTTGCCAAAAAATATGAAGATCACATAGACTTCGGGATAGTTGGCCCTGAAAAGCCAATAATTGACGGTTTAAGAGATGTTATCGAAAAAGAAACCCGCATACCTATAATCTGCCCAACAAAAAAATACGCAATTGAAGGAAGCAAGGTTGCACAACGATATTTATTCCAAAAAGTCGCTCCAGAAGTTAACCCAAAATTCAAGGTATTCAACCGAAAGGATTACGGAAGCGTAGGACAGGTGAGAAAAGACTTCTATGCTTGGCTAGACAAACTTGACAACAAAGTTGCCGTAAAGCCTGATAGCCCAGCCGCAGGAAAGGGCGTCGGCGTCTGGGGCGACCACTTCAACACCCGCGAACAAATCTTCGAACATTTCCTAGCCAATTATAAAGATGGGCCGGTGATAATAGAGGAAAAAATCGAGGGTGAAGAGTCCAGCTTCCAAGCCTTTTGCGATGGAAAGCATCTGATTCCCTTGCCAGAAACCCGAGACTACAAGAGGGCTTTCGACGAAGATAAGGGTCCAAACACTGGTGGGATGGGCTCGTACAAAGGTGTGGGCGCTATACTACCCTTTATGATCTCAGCGGACTGGGAGAAAGAAATCGGAATCATGAACAAACTTTTCAAAGAGCTGAGGGGAAAAGGAAGCAATCCTGAATTGCTGGGCATCCCCTTCTACGGCGCCTTTATCCACACGGGCAAGGGACCAAAAATTTTAGAAAACAACAGTCGACCAGGCGACCCAGAAATACAGAACCTCTTACCTATCCTCAAAGACGATTTCGTTGACGTGTGCTTCAAAATATTAGACGGAAACCTGACGAGAATTGAATTTGAGGAAAAGGCAACCGTTGTAACCTACAAAGTTCCGCCAGACTACGGCGGCTACGCAACCGCATTTCCTGAACGAGTAAACAGAAACGAGATAGATAAGCCAGTGGATTTGAGTGAAGCACATAAACTGGGCGAAAAATTTAGTAGCAGAATTAGAATCTATCCTGCCTCCATGGAGTTGAGGGAAGGAAAAACTTATGCGCTTAAGTCGAGGGCCGTGTGTGTTGTCGGTGTAGGAGAGGACATTCAAAGCGCAAGGGAAGTCTCCCTAGAGGGAATAAAAGCAATCAAAGGTGGAGCGCTATGGCACAGAAACGACATTGCATCAAAGGAACATATAGAAAAAAGCGTAAGACACATGAAAAAGTTGAGGACATTGTAATGGTTGCAGATGCACTGCAGACAAAAAACCAGAGAATATTTGTTACAGACTGTGAAGGTCCAATTTCAAAGAACGACAATGCCTTCGAGTTGACAACCTACTTCGTTCCTAACGGGGGCTATTTCTTTGCATTAATAAGCAAGTATGACGACGTTCTCGCGGATGTTGTTAAGAAGCCCGGATACAAGGCTGGAGACACGCTGAGGCTGATACTTCCTTTCTTGAAGGCTTGTGGAGCAACCAACATAAAGATAAAGGAATATTCTTCTAGAAACATCTTGCTGGTTCCCGGGGCACAAGACACGCTGAGATTCGTGAAGAACCTCATGCCCTCCTTCATCGTCAGCACCAGCTACGAACAGTACATCTCTTCCTTATGTCGCCTAACTGGTTTTCCCTACAATAATGTTTACTGCACCAAACTAAACATTGACACGTACAAGATGAGCAAGGAAGAGGCAAAGAAACTGAAAGAAATTAGAGAGGAAATATCGGCAATGCCCATGATTGAAATCCACGAAAATGCCAAGTCTGTCCAAGATTTCTCGGAGAGAGACCAAGAAACCATACAGAGGTTAGATGGGATATTCTGGGAGGAAATCTCTGGAATGGAATCGGGTAAAATGCTGAAAGAGATTAATCCGGTTGGTGGACATGAAAAGGCGAAGGCAGTGCAGGATATTGTTGAGAAGCTGGATAGTCACCTTGGCAACGTTATGTACGTGGGCGACAGCATCACGGATGTTCCGCCCTTTCAGTTGGTGAGGAAAAGTGGGGGGCTAACCATTTCTTTTAATGGAAACGAATACGCTATCCGAGAAGCTGAAATCGCTGTTCTTTCAGGCAACACCATCGTAACTTCTGTCCTTGCGGAAGTCTTCTGTAGGTTGGGCAAGGAATATGTCCTCAGGCTGGTTAAAGAATGGAATCCTTCGGGACTGAAAAAATATTGCGCTAGTTCTATGCTGCAAGAACATATGTTGAAGTTGTATCCTGATGCCTTCCCCAAAGTTGAAACGATAACTGCTGACAACAGGGAGAGACTGAAAAAAGAAAGCAGCTCCTTCAGAAAAACTGTCAGAGGCGAAGCCATAGGAAAGTTAGGATAATTTAACGCCCACACATGTCATGTAAGGTCTATTAAAATGTCGACAGCTTTTTCAACGAAGTGAACGCATTTGTGCAAGAAAACTTTCGAATCCCATGCTTTCTTCAGCTCTTTCGGGTCGGTTAGGTCGTATCCGATAAGGTCTCGACAGAAAACGCTGCCAAGTTCTTTTTGGAATCTATCGTAAAACTTTAGTGCCACGGAATAAGCTTCATCCCTTTCCTTTAGAACTGGTTCATTACTTCCATACTTTTGACCGATTGCAATAACTCCTCCCGTTAAGGCTCCGCACAAAGATCCTCTTCTTCCGATTCCACCGCCAAAAGCCGAGGCAACCTTTGGTTCCAAGGGTTTCTTTTCGTTCCAAAAGTCCTGCATTGTAAGCAAAACACTTTGGGCGCAATTGTATCCTTCCTTAAAGAGGGACGCAGCCTTTTCCACGTAGACAGCCTTTAGGTTCATGAACTATTCACCGCAGTTGTCTGAGTGCCATCTTGTCGATAATAGACTTTCTATATTTGTGCTTGAGGTCAGTCCTTAAAACAATTTAAAATACTCTTGCTCTTCATTTATTAAGCAGTGATAGTATGACGATTGAAATCGAAGACACCTACGCAGAAGCTTTCGACGGTTTATATTGCCGAGTTATCGTCACCGCTGACGATGAAGAATTGTTGAAGAGGGCTGCTGAGGATGCAACAGCCACACCTTCAATAGTCATCGGCAGAATCGAAGGAGGCATCGAAAGATGGTTAGGCGAGAAGGAAACTCCAGACGGACGCAAAGGCGCCATCCTACAGTTTTGGGGAGGAATCGAGGAAGGTAAGTCCCTCGACAACTCGGTTAAGAAGTTTGAGGCAGAACTGTCATACCGCATACGGCAAGACATCCTCGTGAAGCCCTTCACAGCCCTTTTCGACGCTTTGCCAAACCCTGCTGGAAAAATCGATATGCTGGAGAGGGTTGGTCACTGTGGAGACGGTTTTGAGTGGGAGGAGAAACTTTACGGACGAAAAATGATCGTTGTCCCGATCATGGTTTCCGACTTTCTCATAGAACGCCAGTTGGGTTACGCCAAGGGAATGATGGGAGCAAACTTTTGGTACATGTGCAAAACCAAGCGAGCAGTCATGGAAGCAGGAAGAAAGGCATTGAAAGCCATACACCAAATTGAAGGAGTCATTACCCCCTTCAACATTTGCTCAGCCGGCTCAAAACCCGAAACAAAATTTCCGTGGATAGGTCCCACTACAAACCACCCCTACTGTCCAACCCTGAAGGAAAAGTTGGGAAAGGAGTCAAAGGTTCCGGAAGGCGTTAAATACATTCCTGAGATTGTGATTAACGGCACATCCATGAAGGCAGTAAAAGAAGCCATGAAAGTTGGTATCCAAACCGCTAGTGAAGTGAAGGGAGTCGTCAAAATTTCAGCGGGGAATTATGGAGGAAAACTTGGAAGACACAAAATATACCTGCAAGAGTTGTTTCCATGACTTTCCATGTTATAGGTTTCGGCGCCCTCAACGTAGACAAACTGTATAAGGTAAACATGATTGCCAGAGAGGAAGAAGAAAGCTTCGTCATAGACTTCAAAGAAGCTGCCGGCGGCTCAGCCGCGAACACCATGGTAGGCTTGGCTAGACTGGGACTAAAAACAGGTTTTATTGGAAAGGTCGCTGAAGACCGCGAGGGAGAACTCCTCTTAAACGACTTCAGAAAAGAAAACATCGACACCAACGGAATAATAGTTTCTAGGGAAGGGAGAAGCGGCGTCGTCATGGGATACATCAACGGAAAAGGAGAGAGAGCTTTGTACGTTGATCCAGGCGTCAACGACTGGCTGGAATTCAAGGAGATCAACTTAGACTATGTTGCCAATACCGAATTTCTCCACCTAACATCCTTCGTTGGAGAAAAACCCTTCAAAGCCCAAAAAGAACTCATAAACAAGCTTTCTGACGTTAAAGTAAGTTTTGATCCTGGAGCCCTTTATGCAAGAAAGAGTTTGGCATCTTTGAAGCCGATAATCAAGAGAAGTTTTGTCATGCTTCCAAATGAAAATGAAATTAGACTACTTACGGGAAAAGATTACGAAAGGGGCTCAAAAATATTGACGAAAGAAGGTGTTAGCGTGGTTGCAGTTAAGCTCGGGGAGAGAGGATGCTACGTCACAGATGGTAAAGAAAGCCACTTAGTTGAACCTTACGAGAAAAAACTTGTGGACACAACAGGCGCTGGCGACGCCTTCTGTGCCGGTTTTCTCTACGGCTTAATTAAGGGAAAAAACCTATACCAATGCGGAAAACTAGGAAATTTCGTTGCAGCCCGTTGCATATCAAAAATGGGCGCCAGAACAGGGCTACCCGGACTTCCGGACCTGCAAGATGTCTAGAAACGCTAAGATTTTTTCTTCAAGTGCTCAACCATAGATTCGAAAATTAGTTTTCCATCGCCATGTTTTAGCATCCCTTCCTCTTTTGTCCAGTCTGGCAGTTGCCAACCATAATAGGCTCTTTCAGGGTGAGGCATCAATCCGAAAATGGTTCCAGTGGAGTCACAGATGCCTGCAATGTCGTGGAAGGCGCCGTTTGGATTTATGGGATACCTACCCTCAGCATACTCGCCCTTTTCGTCACAGTACTGGAAAACAAGCTGATCGTTATCATACAGCCTTTCCAAATAGGTGTCCTCCTTTTCCTTTGAAAAGAGGAACCTGCCTTCAGCGTGCGCGACAGGCATTCTTAAAACCTTTCCTTTCCGGATTTTTTGGGTGAAAAGGCATCTGCCAGAGTTTTCATGCCTAACGTAAACCCACATGCAGTGATACCCAATGGGAACGTTGGTTGCCAAGGCGGCCTCAGGATATTCTCTGATCCCTTCAAATCTTGGTAGCAGGCCGGCTTCAACCAAAACTTGAAAACCGTTGCAGATTCCCAAGACTGGTCTTCCCTCTTCAACAAATCTTTTTAGGTCGTGATGAAGCTTGGCTAAGGTTCCTTTAGCCCAGATAGCTCCAGCCCTCACGTAGTCGCCGTAGGAAAATCCGCCTGGAAATACGAGGGCGCTGTAGTCAAGGAGGTTTCCTTTTTTCACCATTTCGTTCAGGTGGATTATCTCTGCTCTAACTCCCAAATCTTCGAAGGCTCTTTTAGTTTCTGCGTCACAGTTTGTTCCGCCAACCCTCATTATACAAACCCGAATTTCCTCTTTCTTCATTTGTTAACCTCCTAGGGCGCTTTTCCAGCGGTTCCTCAATTCGGCTAGACTGGCATCGACAATCTTTTCATCATTTAGACCATAAACTGAAAGATAACCGTCTTTTTTGACTCTGCCAATCGCAGCGAAAATATTCTCTTTCATCAAAGCTTCGAAATCCTCTCTACGCTTTTCTGGAACTTCCACCAAGAACCTGCTGTTCGATCCTGAGAAAAGAAGGAAATCGTTTCTACCAATTTTTCCGGTTCTCGGAACATTTTTTAAGTGTAGGTCCATTCCGTATCCGCCACTGAAGGACATTTCCGCAGCAGCAACAGCCAACCCTCCCTCAGAGAGATCGTGGCAAGACCTGACATATCCGGAATCTATGGCTTTCACAATTGAGTCCATGATCTTTCTCGCTTTGTTTACTCTAACTTCTGGGACAGTTTTTCCTATGAAGCCCTTCAGTTGGTAGTATTGGGAACCCCCTAGTTCCGGGTGGGTCTGGCCGACTATGTAGATGAGGTTTCCCGGCTGTTTCACATCCATAGAAACAGTCTTCCTTATGTCTGGGATTATTCCGATCGCCGTGATTAGGAGGGTTGGCGTAACTGGTCCTAGAGGCGATTCGTTGTAGAGGCTGTCCTTTCCTGAAATGAAGGGAGTCTGAAAACCTTTAGCGAAATCGTAGCAGGCTTGACAAGCTCTCACTAAGGCTCCCAGCCTCTCAGATTTTTCCGGATTCCCCCAAGTGAAGTTGTCAAGCAAGGCTAGTCTTCTGCCACCAACAGAAGTGTTGTTTCTTATAGCCTCGTCTATGCAGGAGGCAGCCATCCAGTAGGGATCAATCTTTCCATAATTCGGATTCATTCCGCAAGAAATGACAATTCCCTTCCAAGAATCTGAGAGGGGTTTTATGACAGCGGCATCGTTTGGTCCTCCATATTTGCCGTGCAGCGGTTTCAAAGCCGTGTTCCCTTTCACTTCATGGTCATAGGTCCTCACCACAGATTCCTTGCTGGCGATGTTCGGCGAAGAAAGGAGTTTAAGAACGTCATTTGTTAGATCTTTTGACTCTGGGAAACTTGGCTCTTCATAGTCTGGCTCTTCCCACTTGGCATTTCTTCTAACTTTTGGAGGCTGGAACATAAAGTCCAGATCTAACTCAGCAATTCTCTGGCCCAGATAATCAACTCTAAGAATCCCGTCATCAGTAAATTTGCCGATGGGGGTTGCCTCAACGTCTTCGCTTTCAAAAATTTCTAAGACTCTTTGAAGGTTTTTTTCTGGAACTGAAAGGAGCATTCTTTCCTGCGATTCTGATATGTAGATTTCCCAGGGTGCCATACCCAGATATTTTAATGGAACTTTTTCAAGTTCTATATAGACTCCGCAGTTGGACCTATGTGCCATTTCGCCGGTAGCGCAGGAGATGCCTCCACCGCCCAAATCTGTTATAGCTGAGCCTAATCCTTCATCTCTTGTTTTGATGATTGCCCGCTTGAGTTTTTCCTCCTCGATGGGATTTGCTATTTGAACAGCTGGTCTCGAAACCTCTTCTGACTCTCTTGTTAATTCGGCTGAAGCGAAGGTCACACCATGAATTCCGTCTCTTCCGGTTTTTCCACCCACAAGAACCGCAACATCTCTAGGCTTTGTGTTCTTCACAAATTTGTTCATTGGAAGAATCCCTATGCATCCGCAGTAGACCACAACATTGCCAACATAACTTTCATCAAAGTAGATGGCTCCGTTGACAGTTGGAATTCCCATGTTGTTTCCGTAATGACCTATGCCAGCAACAACACCCCTAAAGACATATTTTGGATGCTTTATTCCCGAAGGAAGTTTTTCATACTCATAGTTTAGGGGGCCAAAGCCTAGAACGTCGGTGCAAGCTATGGGGTCCGCCCACACTCCTAGTATGTCTCTTATGACGCCGCCTGTTCCGGTGGCGGTTCCTCCAAATGGCTCAATAGCAGATGGATGATTATGGGTTTCGACCTTTGCTGCAATGGCGTAGCCTCTTTCAAAATCTATTATGCCTGCGTTGTCTTCGAATACTGAAAGGCACCAAGGTGGGTTGAGTTCCTTGGTTACTTTGGCTATGTATGTTTTGAAGAGACTTTCTATTTTGCCCTTCGGGATGGTTATGTCTCCTTTGAATGTTTTGTGGTAACAGTGCTCAGACCATGTTTGACCAATGGTTTGAAGTTCCACATCCGTTGGGTTTCTTTTCTTTCCGGAAAAATATTTTTGAACAGTTTTCATTTCGTTTAGGTTTAAACCGATTCCTAATTGTCCGCTGATCTGGAGGAGTTGTTTGTCGTTGGCGCCTAACAGGTTCACTTCAAAAAGTTCGAAGGGTATGTTTCTTTTGATGTATAGGCTCATTTTGCTTCCTCAATTTCGAATCTGTAGTTGTCTTTGGTTGGGTTGGCGAGGAGTCTTCTACACATTTCGTCCACCTGCTTCTCAGCTTCTTTTCTAGAATTCGCTTCAAAATAGATTTCGTAGACTTTGCTTACGCTGACGCTTTTTACGGGATAGTTCAATTCCCTTAGGGACTGTCCCGTCATCTCCCCCTCAGGATCCGAATGTCCCGATTTTAGACCGACTTCGATTCTTGCTCTGTACCTCATAAATTATAGTTGAACAATTAAAAATTTAAATTTTATTTAGAGGAAAATTTAAATAAAAATATAAACGATTATCCCAGCTCCAGCCTTTTCCCTTTATACACAGCAACGATTTTTCTGGAACTGGTTGCTTTTCCGATCTGCTCGGCTTCAACTCCACTTTTTTTGAAGCTGTCAACTGTGCTGTCTTCGGCAGTTTTGTCTACAACAACCGCGAAGCCCCATCCCATGTTGAAGGTTTTCAGCATTTCTTCATCTTTGATGGTGCCTCCAATCTCTAGGGCGGTTTTCTGGATTAGTTCAAAGATTGGTTGGGGTTTGAAGTTGTTGAATTCGAATCCTATTCCTTTAGAAAATTTCATCAGTCTGTCGAATTTTAGGTAGGCGTCGCCAGTTATGTGAACGGCTCCTTTTATCTTGACTTTTTTAGTGGCGTTCAAAATCGGTTTCACGTATATTCTTGTCGGCTCTAAGACCTCGTAAACAATTTCTCTGTCGAAACCGTCTGGGATGTCGTGGGGCTCGTATTTGCCTCCCCATTCTTTGAAAAGAATTTTTCTTGCTAGTGATATTCCATTGCTATGGATGCCTGAACTTCTTAAGCCAATTACAAGGTCTCCGGGCTTAATGTTGTTTCCTAAGATTATGTCTTTTTCGAGCAATTCGCCTATGCAGGCGAAAACCATGTCAAAACCTTTTCCGTCAGTTATTCCCTTTATGATGTCTGCTACGTCTCCTATTTCTCCGCCAGGCACTAAGCATCCAGCTTCTGTTACGGCTTTCACTATGCCCTTCATCCACTCCTTCACCAAACTGGGACTAGAAACTTGAGCGTGGATGTTGTCTACGACGGCTAGGGGTGTGGCGCCAGACCTTATGACGTCGTTGACAGCCATGGCAACTCCGTCTATTCCAATGGTGTCGTATTTGTCTGCCAGTTGCGCTAACAGAACCTTTGTGCCGATTCCTTCGATAACAAAATCTAGGTATCTGTCTCCAACTGGAAAGATGTTGCCGTAAGGAAGTTGAACCACTTTTCCATATCTGCTAAGCCGGTGAGTTTGTTTCAGAGCTGAAAGAGCTTCTTTACATTTTGCTCTCTCTTCTCTGTCTACGCCAGCCTCAGCGTATGTGAACTCTCTAGGCATAGGTTTCACAATGGTTCATTGGTGGATTTTTCTTATAAGCTCCGCTGTTCTACGCCCAAACGTTCTACACACTTTCTCTTCTTTCTTGCTTGGAGCTTCAACGACAGCCATTCCATAATGCTTGTCGTTGGGGTTGCCTTGAACTATCATTCCGTGGATTAGCATTGCCTCCAGAATTGATAGAAGGGTGGTTTCGGCTCCGGTGGCTGTTCCACCAGAAGAAGTGAAGGCGGCTCCAACCTTTCCCTCCAGTTTGCCATGGATTTCGACAGATTTGTCCAAGAATTCTTTCAGTTTTCCGCTCATGCATCCGTAGTAGGTTGGAGAGCCAATTATTATCCCATGTGTTTCCATTAGGTCTTCCAGTGTGGCGTCTTCAACTCTTTTAACAACACATTCAACGCCATCTACTTCCCTGACTCCTTCAGCAATCATGAAAGCCATCTTCTTCGTGTTTCCCGTTTTTGAATCATAGATAATTAGGGCTTTCAACAAGTCTCTCCTCTCCAATAGTCTTCTAGTACGTTCTGGTATTTCAAGTTGAAAAACTTAGTCAGGTGACTATTTCGTGAAGTTGTTTCTCTTTTAACGCCCTCTTTATCTCTAGGGCTATTCTGTCGCCCATGCTCATTCGTTTCCTATACTTTGCGTTTGCGTATTGGGAGCCTATCCCCATGTGAACGTTGGTTCCGCCTCCATGCCTTAAAGCAACATCCTGCGTGACCGGAATATGCATGTAGGCTTCTCTCCCCTCTGGAACATCGTATAAACCATAGTCCACAGCAGTTTTTGGCTCAGCCCCACCAGTGAAATCCACCTTAACCTTTGGTTTCACTTCATATTTTGATATTCTGTCCCATGTTATGAGGGTCTGGAGGCACCAGGCGCCAACTATGCCTGGCGACTCATGTTTTACGGTTGCCAACAAAAATTTGTCAGCGTATCTGTGTACATCCTTTAGCAAAGATTCTCTTAGGCTCATGAGCACGTGAGCCGTGACCTCGAAGGAGGGAACCTTCCTAATTTTTTCTTGAACGTCTATTGGCAGCCTTTTCACACCGTCTAGTATGGTTTCTCTTCTTTCGTCTATGGATAGAAACTGATTTGCCAAGCAGACTCGCGCATCTTTTACGCTAACTTTGTATAGTTTAGCATACCATTCCTCTACGTCTCCCCACTCTTCTTTTGAGTCTAGGGGCGAAAAGAAGAAGTTGAAGTTTGCATGGGGACCCAAAACGATTTGTTCAACCCGAGCGTTTTCCAGAGATTCCCTATCTAAGGTTCCTGCCTCCATTTCTCTTTCAACCTTTTCTTCTAAGTCTTTGGAATCTGCTGCGAAGATGAATTCTCTTTCAAATTCTCTGTGGGCGTGCTCAGCTTTCAAGAGGATTGGTTCATCTATGGGCTCCTTGAATTTTATGCCTCTTTTATGAATTTCATATTTGTAGGAGCTTGGACAGGGAATTCCAGCCTGTTCCGCAAACCAGTAGTAATCCTTTTCGATTTCCCCCCTATTCTCGATTTTTAGTAGTTTTCTTGAACCAAGGATTGGGACTCCAAATTCTTTTTCGATGACACTGCAGTTTTCGTCTCCGCCAACGTAAACGGCGAAGGCTCTGTTTGGAATTTGTAAACATTCTAAATCTACTAGAGTATCAGCGTATTTGACAATATCAGAGTACTTGTCTAGAATTATGATGACGCTTCTCCATGCGCCTTTCTTTTTTATGTCCTTCGGGTCATTTACAATCTTCAAATCTCTTTTAACCAGTTTGGGTAAATCCTCTACTTCCTCATCTGGTCTGCCAACCATGGGGTTTTGGAGGTAAATTCTTGCTCTAGCCGGCGTAGTGTAGATTATGCTTCTTATGTCGTAGTTTCTTTGACCTTGCCAAGCGTCTAGGGCAGAATGGGAACCCAAATTAAGACCGATTGGTTCCTGATATGTTCTTACAATTTCCTGCATTTCTTCTCTTTTTATAACCATGTATATCCCTTCTACCCAGAAAGACAGTTGAAAAGTATTTAATCTTTTTTTAAAACTTCATATCATTTTCTTCTATCCAAGACATTTCCTTATCTTTGCAGCATCTTCAAGGTATCCCTTAGCCTCCTCGTCGTTCCGCTCAATGTAGGAGATGAGAAAATTGCCTACGATGTTTTCATACTTTTTTTGAGCCAAATTTTTTGGTCCCAATTTAATACCAAGCTTTTCTTCAACCGCTTTAAGGTCCAACAATAGCTCTGTGAGGGTAGATTTTAATCTCTCTTCCTCCACTCCAGCTCTCCTTGAAACTTGCTTGTACATGTCCATGAGCGTGTTTAAATTCTGCCAAGATAGATATCCCGCAACCGTATCTAGGTCATATTTCATGTTCGTATAATGTGTCCTCAACACATCCCACTCGTCCTCACTTAAGCTATTCAACGCTTCAAAACCCATGAACTCCGGTGGTATACCCAGAGAGTAAAGGGCTCCAGCAAAAGGTATAGCTCTTGGAAGAACTACTCCTCCTACCCTTCTGCTGTAGCCAAATAGCCCTATGTGAAGCTTCCTAGCTCTTCTTTGTGGTATGTAAGAGGCTACGCTGTTTATTAAAGGTCCCAAATTTTCCACAATCTTCTGGTACCTCGACTTAAACTTCCTAAGTATTTCCAGCAGAGTTTTCTCTTCGCTAGTCTCAATAAGAGCTGGTTCGCCGTAAGGAAGTTTCTCGTTAAGAATCTCTACAACCCTTTTGACGTCTCTTAGGGGATAATCGTATTTCAAGGCGGACTGAATGGTTACGGTGTATATCCCTCTGTATTCGCTGAGAAAGCCTTGCATGTTGCCTGGAGATAGGTGACCTCTGAAAGGCATGGTTCCCACCCCCAGGATTGGGTAAATGGCCACTTCCTTCCTTTCCTCTAAGGACTTTAACTTTGAAAGAGCCAGCTTAGAAAGGATTATCGCGCATACGAGGCTGTAGTTGAGGGCTGGATCTGATCTTGCTATGAAAACTCTAATGTACCTAGGCTTAACGACATCTATGTACGGTTCAACTATTTCATCTATTTTCAGGAGGCTTTCCATATCCTCTATCAATGGAATTAGTTCAATACTGCTAGGTTTGAAGGAGCCTATCCAGTCCTTAACTTTCACAGACTCATCTAAGGCTATGTCTTGAACCCCAACCACAGCCTTCCTATAGTAGTTAAACAACCAGACAAGGTCCTTGCTATCAGTTGTGAAAGGAAGTATCACTTCAAAGATCGGTACAACCTCCTTCTCATAGAAGGCTGTAGCTACATCGCAGCCTACAGGTATGTTCTCAAGGGTCTCAACCACTATTTTCCTTTCGGCAACCTCAACTTTAGGATTAGGAATTCTATAGGTGAGAAAAACATTTCTTCCAATAATTTTCTTTTTGAAGTAGCCTCCATGGTTAGCTAGCAACTTCCTGATAACACGGGTGTCTGCGTCCTTTCCCTCGGAATCCCACATAACTTCGTGGCAACCGAGGTTGTTATAGGCGAAGTAAGCCTCATAAACCTCGTCATCTCCTTGAATTACCTTACCTTCACACCATGGGGGAACATTCGCGTTATCAGGGTGCTGAGTAGACATGGTGCGCGGTATCTTCCGCTCTTCAGAAGTTTTCTTTATCATGCCCTAACACCTATTTTTACGGTTTTCTTGTATGTGTAGAAGACGCTTTGTGATTTCTATACTGAGCAACACTATTAGGCACAAGCCGATTATGAGTCCAGCCTCAAATACGCCAATCGTAACCAGTCTAAATGCTTGACGCGTTACTGATATATTAACCAAAATTATTACAAGTATAGTTTCCCATAAGATTGCTAACAAAAGGAATTTATGCGGTTTCGCCTCAAAGAGCGTATACTTTAATGAGCGACAATTCAGCGCCAGAACCAGTTCAAAAAACACTAATACCAAAAAGAGTCTGGTTTGAGCTATTTCCTCGCCTTGTGGCAAAGAGTCTAGAAAGACCCATAACAAAAGCGGGGTTTCTATTAAAACTGCACGTAAAAGGAACGATTTCACCTCCTTCGTAAACACAGTTTCTTTTGGATGCCTTGGAGGTCTTCTCATAACGTCTGGATCTGAAGGGCTCAAACCAAGAGCTATTGCTGGAAGTCCATCTGTGGCTAAGTTGATGTAAAGAATTTGCACAGGAAGAAGCGGCAATGGGTATCCCGCCAGAACCGCAATCGAGAGTACCATTATTTCCACGAGATTTGCTTGCAGAAGGTATGTTAGATATTTCTTTATGTTGTCATAGATCCACCTGCCCAATTCTACAGCGTTAACTATCGTTGCGAAGTTGTCGTCTGCCAGCACCAAATCGGCAGCCTCTTTGGTTACTTCTGTTCCAGTAATGCCCATTGCTACCCCAATATCCGCCTGCTTAAGCGCAGGAGCATCATTGACACCATCACCTGTCATAGCAACCACTTGTCCCTTCTTTCTCCATGCCTCAACAATCTTTAACTTGTGTAGTGGAGAGACTCGTGCGTACACTGTTACTCTTTCAACGATTTCTTCAAATTCTTCTTCAACCATTTTTTCTAAATCTTCACCTGTAAGCGCAATGTCCCCTTCTTGGTAGATGCCAATCTCTTTGGCAATAGCCATTGCAGTGAGTTTATGGTCTCCTGTTATCATGATAGGTTTTATTTTGACCTGTTTACACACTTCCACAGCCTTTATTGCTTCTTCTCTGGGTGGATCCATCATTCCCATCAAACCTAAAAAGATCAAGTCCTTCTCCAGAGCTTCCTCGTCAAAGTTCGTGATGCTGGCAGGTATTTTCTTGTAGGCTAACCCTAGAACCCTTAGAGCTTCTCTAGCCATTTCTTCGTTTATTCTCAAAATCTCCTTTTTCCCCGTTTCAGTTAGTCTTTTCAATCCGTCTGATTCATGTGAATGGGCACATCGTTCTAAAATTATTTCAGGAGCACCTTTCATGTAGACAATTTGATCACCGTTAGACGTTAAGTGAACTGTGGTCATCCGTTTTCTTTCGGAGCTAAAAGGTAATTCGCCTACACGTGGGTATCGTTTTTTCGCTTCGTCCTGTTGAAATCCAGCTTTCGCCGCAACCACTACAAGTGCTCCTTCAGTTGGATCACCCTTAATACGCCATTTATCTCCTTCAACCCTTAATTCAGCATCATTGCACAGAAGAGAACCATTCATAAAGAGAGAGAAGTGTTCGCTTTGGAGAATATTGCTATCTCCTTCTGCACGGAACTCGCCCTTCGGCTCGTAGCCAACCCCACTAACACTTATCATCTTGTTACCCACGTGAATCTTGCGTACTGTCATTTCTCCCTTAGTCAACGTGCCAGTTTTATCCGAACAAATCACGGTGGTAGAGCCGAGAGTTTCTACAGCAGGCATTTTCCTAACCAAAGCATTCCTTTTGGCCATCTTATGCATGCCAATTGCGAGACTTCCTGTAACAACCGCTGGTAAAGCTTCGGGGACGGCGGCTACAGCCAAAGCGACACCAAACAAGAGCATAACAAGAAGAGGCATGCCTCTGATTATTCCGAGAATTATTACAGACACGCTAATGGCTAAAGCGACTATCCCCAGCCACTTGCCTAACTCCTTCGTTCTTTTTTCTAACGGGGTTTCTTCTTTAACAACGGTTGTTACTTGCTTTGCAATCTTTCCAAATTCTGTGTTCATGCCAGTCGCTACTACGACGGCTTTTCCCTTTCCATATGTTATTTCAGTGCCTGAAAATACCATATTTTTTCTATCGAGAAGAAAAACGTCTTTAGACACCCTCGCTGCTTCTTTCCCCACGGGCATGGATTCCCCGGTCAAAGATGCTTCATTCACTTGCAGATTTATTACCTCAATCAATCGGGCATCTGCAGATACTTTGTCTCCTTCCTTCAGTACAAGGATATCGCCAGGCACAATTTCCTTCACGGATATTTCTGTCTCCTTTCCATCTCTCATAATAGTAGCTGTGGGAGTGAGCATTTTCTTTAATGCCTCTAAAGCTCTTTCGGCACGGTATTCCTGGGTGAAGCCAACCACCGCAGAAACTAAGACAATAGCAAAAATGACTACAGCGTCAACGTCGTGGCCCGTGGCTAGGGAGATCGCTGTAGCACCGAGAAGTATGAGGATGAGTATGCTTTTGAACTGGCTGAAAAGAATCCTTAAGGGTGAAGCTTTCCTCACAGCAACCAATTCATTGAATCCATAATGTTTTAATCTATTCGCGGCTTCTTCCGACTTCAGCCCCTGTGTACTTGTATTCAATTTACTTAAGGCTTCAGCAACTTCAAGAGAATGCCATGCTTCTTCAGCGCTCATCCATGCATCAACCTAGTTTCTTGGAGAAACTAGCCATAAAAATGTTTGCTACTTCAGAAGAAAATGGTTTGAGATATGACGAACACGTGACTACAAATGAAGGGTTAAATCCTTGTCAAAATTTTCTTCCAGTTAACCTTTCATAGGCTTCGATATATTTTTTAGAAGTTTCTAGGATGACATGGTTTGGCAGGTTTGGAGCTGGGGGTTGTTTGTTCCAATTAAGAGATTCTAGATAGTCTCTTACGTATTGCTTGTCAAAGCTGAACTGATCCCTTCCAACCTCATACTTTTCTGAAGGCCAAAACCTAGACGAGTCGGGAGTGAATATTTCGTCTATAATGAGTAATTCTTCATTATAAAAGCCAAATTCAACCTTAGTGTCAGCAACCAATATGCCATTTGCTTCAGCTCTCTTAGAGGTTCTTTCATAAATTCTTAAGCATGCTTCCTCGATTTCTTCTGCTATGTCTTTTCCAATTTTTTTAACAACATCATCTTCTGTAATCTCTATGTCATGCCCTACCTCAGCTTTGGTGGTGGGTGTCAGAATGGGTTCTGGAAGTTTCTCAGCCTTTTTCAGTTCGGGAGGCAGTTTGATTCCGCAGATTGTTTTTCCTTTTCTGTATTTTTCCCAAGCTGAGCCGTAGAGGTAGCCCCGTATGACAAACTCTATTTTTACTGGTTCAGTCTTCTTAACTAGAACCGTTCTAGGATCGACAACGTCTAGAATGTGATTTGGAATTATGTTTTTTGTTTGGTTAAACCAGTAAACGGAAAGCCTGTTCAGCGCCTCTCCCTTGTGGGGCACGCCGTTGGGTAAAACAACGTCGAAGGCTGAAATTCTGTCTGTGGAAACAATCAACAGTCTTCTATCCAGATCGTAGACATCCCTAACTTTCCCTCTTTTGAATAATGGAAGTGGAAGATTAGTTTCCATCACAACTTCGTTTTGCATTACATGTCCTCTGTGGTTTCTTCGTGTCCAATTCGTTCTATATGTTCCCTTTTAAGCTCGTGAGCCTTTTTCTCCCTTAATTCGGCGTCAGCCTTTGCCACCGCATCCTTAACCTTCTCCCTATACCTCTGAACAACCTTCTTAAGGGAAGGGTTAGACAAAGCGAGAATTTTGACGGCTGACAACGCGGCGTTCTCAGGCTCCGGAACGAGGGCAACAGCAACACCCCTAGGCGTCATTATCGAGGAAAAAATTTTCGGGAGCCCATGTTTTTCAATGTCTGGCGGACAAGCTATGACGGGATTTGTCGTGTAACCCGCAACAACACTTGACAGGCTGTCGGATAGGCCGGCGACCGTTATATAGACGATGTCGTCCTTTGATTCCTCATAACTCTTCAAGTCAGCAAGCAACTTTTCCGGATTTCTATGCGCTGAACTCACTCTGTATTCGCATTTTACTGGAAAACGAGCTTCCATCAGAAAATCTTCTATGCGGTGGGCGAAGGGCATGTCGCTTGTGGAACCGACTAATACAACTATTTTTTGGTTGGGCATTCTTTATCAGTGGATAATCTTTTGTCATCTGACTTAAAAGTATACTTGAGGTGACTTAAATTAACTTAAGTTTTGCTAGGATTTAGAGTGGGAGCCTTTTCCCAAAGCCATCACATGCGCCACTTAGGCATCATCGAAGGTTTGAACATACATAGTCGAGAATGTATTATTCTTCTAGAGAAAAATTCCTAAAGATTAAAGAGGTTTTAACAACTAGTGGTTTTATGAGAGAGAACATTAGCGCGCGCTATTATGCTTTAATTTACGGTCAGGAGGTGAAAAAATAAAAGGAAAATTCGTAGTTATACTCTCCTTAATGGTTCTTTCATTGCTTTTCACATCCACACCTGTCTTAGCCGAGGAGACTACAAAGGTAAAATTTTACTTCATTGATTCTGGCTCATGCCTAGTGACAAGTGGTAATGTATCTGACCCGTTATGGGAAGGTGTAGGACACGGTACTTTAATGCTAAGTGGTAGAGCTGACGGGGAATACTATGAACAACCAGTGGGTGATCCACCAGTGGGTTATTTAAAAGGTTACATGATGGAAAACCTCGCTGCCAGAGGAGGTCTTTTACTTCGATGGACTGAAGACGACAATAGCAAACATTGGGTGTCAGCGACCTTCTACTCTACTGCAACAAGCATAGGAGTCTATTTTAACTACTACAATAATGACCCTATCGTTTTGGGTTCTATTTCAATGGCTTCACTCAATCCTGACGACTATATTAGGTTCAATGGAATATACTTTGATGGATCAAAAATCCAAGAAATCAGTGGAGTAGCGTTACTCATGATAATACAGGTCTCAGAAGAAGGATACATTGTTGTCATGCAGCTTCGTGACGATACTCTGCCACAGTTTTGGGAAACCTCAATGTTCCGAGCAATCTGGGTTAACATGGACACAGTAATGCCGGGTTTTCCAGAAATTCCAGCAGCCCAAGTATTTATGTGGAATGTAGAAATAACGACTTGATTAGAAAATCCTCCTTTTTTCTTTTCTTCTTGCACCACAACTAGCGCGCGCTTCAAAACAATATGTAAAAACTTATCACGTTGTCAAGGCGTATGGGTGATTATCTTTCCACACTTAGGACAATGAACATGCCTTAAAGAAGACCGAGAGTCATAACCAGAAATAGCAGCATTTTCTTTAGGTGCTCTTTTGGGGTTCTTCCTCTTTGTAGAAAAAAATAATGTAAACTACGAACACACCAATGCAAAGACACCACAAGATTATTGCTATGTTCAATGGATAGGGTAGAATATTAATGAACCACATGTTGAACAGCAACCAGTATGTAAAGAACATTGTAGCCATTATGGGATTTCTAATTTTCATGTCCGTATTCACTTTCCTTCTTTTTCCACATCTTAAACAAAAGCTCAACCGTAAGTAGGGTAAGCAAGGGAGAGAAGAAGAATAGAAGAATTAACAGAGAGTTTATCACACCGTCTCCCTTCCCTTCTTATGTAGTTGAAAGCAAAACCTAAAAGGAACGTTCCCACTGGAATAATATTTTGAGATGCGTGATATTCAGTTCCAAAACTTTTGCTACTAAAAGCTAACTCTACACGCATTCAACTGGTTCTTTAATTGTTTGTTTAAAGAGATAATCTAATGTTACAGAAAAGAATTGAGAGTGTGGCATACACTTAGTTAAGTTTTAAACTGCCCTTTTCCACGGAAGACATAAAGTTGCGTTAAGTCGTCCATTTGTATTACTAATTAAACGTTAAGTTTGGTTTATTCCCCAGGTTTCTCTGATTTTCTGACATTTTTTGGTTGCTTCTTCTACAGCCCTCATTAGTGCCTGTCTGATTTGGCTGCCCTCAAGTTCGTATATGGCTTCAATGGTGGTTCCGCCGGGCGTTGTCACCATGTCCTTTATTTTAGCTGCATGTTCCCTTGTTTCTAGGACGAGTTTTCCTGTTCCAAGAACTGTCTGCGCTGAACTGTATAGGGATAGGTCTCTGGGTAAGCCAACTTTCAAACCAGCATACATGAGGGCTTCGATTATTATGGAAATGTATCCTGGTCCGCTTCCGCTTAGGGCTGTTATGGCGTCCATGTATTTCTCTTCAACCTCTTCGCTGATTCCCATAACATCTAGAATCTCTTTCACCTTCCTTCTATCTTCTGAAGTTATGTCGTCGTCGCAACAGTAGGCGGTGAAGGATTCTTGCACCAAAACGGCGACGTTTGGCATAGTCCTAACAAATCTGGCTTTGGGAGCTATCTTCTTGTAAAATTTCAGTGGAATCGTGGCGGCCGTAGAAATGACCAGTTTCCCTTCAATTTCTTTGCTTATTTCTTCCAGAACGTTTCTCACATCATTTGGCTTAACGCATATGAAAACAATGTCAGATTCTTTTGCGGCTTTCTTATTGTCTGGAGGTATGACTGCCCCTAACTTTTCTAGTTCCCTTAGTTTGTCTAATTCTTTACTTGTGGCCATGATTTTGCCATCGTATTTGCTTTTCAAGAGGCTTTTCACTATGGCTCCACCTATTACTCCTGCGCCTATTACGGCAATGCCGTCTCTCATTGTCCATTCCTCTATTGTTTGTGAACTACTACTTTTACAAGGCTACTCTTAATCTTTACCTTTATCAGCATCACACTCCATTTCCGTTATGTTCCCAATTCCGAAATAAGGCTAATTTAACTAGAAACCCTTGGTTCTGTTGTGGGAAACCGAGCCCTAGCTGAAAAGTATGCGCAAGATTGTGTATGGGCCCAAAATTGAGGAATAATTGTGAACTACTTCGGAGAAGATGAAGAGGTTATTCGTGGCAAGAAATGGAACTGGAAGAGCTTCAAATCTACGGAAGGTTATCCAGTTTCCGACAACCTTCTTGAATGGGTTATTGGCCAAGAAAGGGCTTTAAACGAATGTTATCTCTGTTTGGAAGAATGGGTTCATAAACTCAAATATCTTAAAAAAGAGAAATGGTATGAAGCGTGGAAGGACCAAAAAAGGGAGAAGCCCCAGATTACGAAGACCACCCCTCCCGGACCATACCTCCTTTTGCTTGGAGACCCTGGAACTGGCAAATCATTAATTGGAAGAGCCCTCGCAGCTCATCTAACTGAACTCTACAAGAAACAAAACATTAGACTCCAAGATGTGGTCTGCTGGCAAAACGAGGTGATTCCCAGCGAACCCAAAATATCTTGTCATCCAGCTAGCGAAGGAAAAAGACTTATTCTAAAGGAGAAGCTGAGGGAATCAAAGAAGCTGTTTCTCCAGAGCCTTGGGATTAAGTTTATCATTTACTTAATGGTATGCGTAGCCTCAATTTTCATGTTTGCTGGTTTCTATTATTTATGGCAAGAGAAAATTCGCTGGGACGCAAACGCATTGACAGCCTTTGGAGATCCTATCCAAACCGTGTATCAAGGTAATTTCTCCAAATTTATCTTAGACGCCTTTGTGTCCATCGGAACCACAACCTTCCTCCCAGCCGGAATGATGCTAATGTTTCTAATTCTCGTAACAGTTCTCGGCCGCTTCGGAGTCCTTGGAGGCGCCAAAGGAATAGGCGGAGCGAAAGCGACGAAAGTTCCAAAACTTATAGTTGACAATTCTAAAAAGGTTGCACCTTTCATAGATGCCACTGGTCATGGTTCTGCCCAATTGTTCGGAAGCATCGCTTGGGATCCATTACAGACAGGCGGTCTCGGCACCCCAGAACATCAAAGGGTAACCGCGGGAGATGTCCATAGGGCTCATCTCGGCATCCTTTACATTGATGAGATCAAGAATTTGAATCCAGACGAAGCCGTCACACTATTGACAGTTCTAGAAGACGGTCAGCTGCCCATAACCTTGCGAAGCCGATGGAGCGACGCAGGGGGAACTGCAGCCATGGCCGTGGCAACAGAACCCGTACCATGCATGTGTTTCCTTGTTGGCGCTGGAAACTTCGACAGCATCGGACAAATGCACCCCGCACTAATGGACAGAATCTATGGTTACGGCAAAGTAGTCAGAATGAACAACGACATGCCAAACACAGTTGAAAACCGCCGCAAATATGTCCAATTTATCGCTCAAGAGGTTTCACGATTTCGCCTAATTCCATTCAGCAGAAAAGCATGTGAAGAAATAGTTGATGAAGGTCGCAGGCGAAGCGACAAAAAAGATGCCTTGGCCACGAAATTCCGGCCAATGATAGCCCTATTGAAAACAGCCGCCACGTTGGCCATGAACGAAGGTTTGAAGCTGGTTGAAAGAAGTCACGTTAAAGAAGCCATAGAAAAGCATTGCAAAACCATACAGAAACAGATTCTCGAGCATCAAATGAGCGAAAGAGGAGAACTTCTTGAGATTAGGCCAGAAGGGGCGAAGCTGGGTCAAATTTATGGACTTGCCGTTGTCAGAGATCCATACAGCGGAGAAATGACTGGCAACGTCCTAACAGTTAAGGGCTTTCTTGAAAAGCGAAACAAGAGGCATGATAACTCTTTACAGGGATACTATAAGGTCACGGGGATAGCGAAGGAAGGAAAAGAAGAGTTCATCGCGGACAGCGTGGCAAAAGTTAGAAGCGTCATTCTGCAGAAGTATGGCGTTGACATCGCTCAAGAATTCTTCACGCACATAGATTTCGCCCAAGCCTACGGAGTTGACGGTCCAAGCGCCGGCGTCACCATGGCAATTCTTCTCTGTTCGTTGATAGAGGGGAAGCCCCTTCGACAGGATGTTGCTGTAACGGGGGAAATCAATGTCAGCGTGGATGACACAGTGCAAGTAACAGCGGTTGGTGGGCTACACGAGAAAATTAAAGCGGCTGAAATGTGGGGTTTCAAGAAAGTCATTATTCCGGCTAAGAATTATAAGCATTCGATAGATCCAAGAGACTACAATATAGAAGTCATCGCTGGTGAAACATTAGAAGATTATCTAAAAGAAACTTTTGTATATCCAGAAGAGAACCCTTAGCCCCTTCTTCTCTCAGGAGTCAAGTGTTTTATGGGTTTGCTTCTTTCTTCTTTTCGATTTCTTTTGCTTAGGGCTTCAGCAACTCAGTTGATCTATCTTATGTGCCCAGTTTTATATCCATATTTGGACACTAGAGATATAAATGTACAAAGAAACTGCTAGAATCAACTCTTGAATGGCAATTTCAAAAAACGTGTAACATTTCATGATTCTACGTCCTTTACTGGCCATTCGGTGGAAATAACATCCTGTAAATCGTAGAGCATAAAGTGAAACAAAGAAGAAAACAGCTCCGACAACTATAACTGGGAGAAAACTTGCTACGGCGAAAATCACAGGTTTATCAGCAGATACCCAGTGAGCGTAGATAAGGGGGAAAATTACTAAGGATCCGGAGTTCACTAGGAAAGCTGTGGCAGGCAGTTTCTCCCAGTTATCTATCTTCATTTTTGCCACCCCCGAGCGCGTTGTCCCCTGCGCGCGTTTACTCGTTTGAAAATATACTACTAATAGAGTTTATGAATTATGAATCTCTCAAAAGAAAATCCGAATCAGAATATGGTTGATTAAGAATATTTAGTGTCTTTTCATAAGTTTTAATGCCACATCTGAAGTTATGCTTTGCGCTTGTATTAACTATAAGATAGGTCTACATTGGAGGCAAATATAGAGACATGAGTGACATTAAAGGAAGAGGAAAGTTAGTTTTTCTTCTCTCACTTTTCGCCTTGCTTAACATTGTAGACCTTTATTTAACCAGCGTAGCCATTCCTCTCGGTGCACAAGAAATAAATCCATTGTTTTCTCATGTCAACGAGGTAGGCGTCACAGTTTTTGATGTTGTGGGGAAAGCTGGATGCGTCTCGTTGATCTGCTTTGTTATACTCTATGCCTACGAAATGGCTTTAGAGATGAAGTCACGGTCTTTGGCAATAACTGTTTATGTAATCCTAACTGGATTGAGCATAATTGGCCTAATTGTTGTGGCGAATAACATAAACTGCTTTCTTTTGCTGCAAAAATAGAAGAAACTATGTTACGCACAGAGTTAACCTCATTCAGTTATAGATATGATTATGTGCGTGCTGTAAAAAAAGAGGGGTTAAGCGCGCGCAATTTTACCCCCACATTAGCGCAATTTCCCATATGGCCAAACTCCTAAAGAGAAGAGCCTTGAAGCCCCTTTGAGGAACGCGCTATTTTTGTTTGTGGTTGCGCACGCCCGAGAAAAAGGTTCTACGTTTATCAGATTTAACTTGTATGAAATTGGAGTCTGTATTAGAAGTAACTATACATATTCTGAATCTGAATCAAATGCGCGTGTACACAACACGTCTTGCTTCAAGAAAAATTTCATTTCACATTATTTTTCTATTTCATGTTTTTCCTTTACATTTAAAAGAGTCTCAAGTGTTTTTACTTCTCTCCTGAGGTTGGTCACTTCATTTTCCAACTCGCGAGCTTTAGCTTCACCCTTTTCTTTAAGGCTCTCTATCTCTGCTAAAAGACCTGCTTTTTCTTTCTCTAGCGTTTCGATTTTTTTCCGTAATTTTTTTAGTGGTTCCATACACTTCTTCTCTGTGTTTTTGAGTGTATTCAAGGTGTTACTCTACCCAGTAACTGTCGCCTTCGCGGTAGATAATGCAGGCGTGGTTACAGTGGGGACAATTGAAACTTAATGCTTCTGTGAGAAAGCTCTTTTTCTCTAAGAGGCTTGCTTTTTCTTTTTCTAGCGCTTCAATTTTGTTTCGCAGACTCTTTATGGTTTGCATCGGTATTTCTTCCGTTTCTTCTCTTTTTGTTTCTTCTTCAAGGCGCTTTGTCATTTTCTTAATTTCTTCGGGCTTTAATTTTGCTTCACGCATCTCCCCTGCTTTTTCTTTAAGAGCCTCAGCGGCCTTCTCAAAGTCTTCTGGTGTCTCTAATTTAGGAGCTTTAGGTGCGATGGCGGGCAGTACTTTTTCTGCTTCTTTGATGCGCATTTCGTCGACTTTTGCTTTCAGTTCTTTTGCACGGTTTTCGGCAATTTTTCGGGTTTCGGATACGGTAAGTTTTCTCTTGAGAATTTCGTTGACAGTAAGCGCTGCTTCTTTGATGTTTCTGTCTATTACGCTTTCGAGGGCTACTATGTGCGACATGCTGAGTTGTTTGGTCCAAACAGCTTTTTGAATGTCTTCAGGAAGCTTGAATACGTTGAGATGTGCTAAGACCCAGCGGGAATCTGCACTTAGCTGTTTGCTTATCCCCAATGGCGCCATGCCTTCATCCCTAAGCTTCTTGAAGTATCGCGCTTCCTCTTCAACCGTGTAGTTTTCTCGAATCTTGTTCAGCTTGTAAACTGATAGTCTGGCTAGGGCGTCGTCTGCATCGACCACTCGAACGGGTACGGTTTTCCATCCGAGTTCCTTGAGGGCTCTCCATCTTCTTTCGCCGTCAATTAACTCGTAATATTTGCCTTGTTTACGAACCACTAGATCGCTGAGAAGTCCGTCTTTCTTTATTTCCTGCTTTAGATCCTCCTCATCGAAGATTAGTCTGGGTTGGTAGGGGCTTGGCCGGATTGAATCTATATTTACTTCCATTGTTTGTCTCGCCTTCTTTTTATGGAACGCAGAAACTAGCTTTTCCCTTAACATTCAAGGTGCTTGGGAAAACTTTCTTTTATCAATTCGGTTTTGTTTCGATTCGGACCTGATTCGACTTGATTTTAACTTAGACTCCGCTAGATGACATTTTCAATTATATTTGGTTCCAAATAAAAATAGGATGTTGAAAAGGGGGAGGGGGGTCTCCACAGCGCTCCAGAGTAACAACAACTCTTGCCAAAACCCAACTCTGAGCTACCACACGCCTATTTGGAGCCTAATAACAGCGATATGTTGAAAACAGTAATTTTTCAGAAAAACATCTTGCACAAAAAGAAGGAACCTGCACTTTAAAAACATAGAAAAATGGGAGGGTTAAGGTCGGGTTTCTCTTTCGAAAAGTAGGTAATGGTTAACGTTCATTGGAGAGTATTGGGCGCAGGCGTATGTGTGGAGGCGCCAACCCTTCTTTTCCCATTCCTTAATTGTTTTGCCCACATCCTTGTAGGCATCAACTAGCACGCATTCCCATTCTTTCAACTTAACCTCACCTTCTACAGCGTTTAGAAACAGCTCCCTCATACGATTTGCGTAACACACACAGAAAAAAGAGGGGAAGGTTCAAACTCGTGCATACATTCTTCCCTTCATCTCATCAAGTATTTTGAGCAACCAAATTCTCAGGTCTATTACTTTTCTAACATAGTCCTCGAATGTTTCTTCTCCCATCCAATTATGATAGAAATTAGAATGTAAAGATTCGGCTGCATTAATCCAGTCAATAATTTTGGGGTCGCCTTTGGCAAGATCTCGCATTAGCAACACGTTTTGTCTATGCTTTCCAAGTTTCTTTCCGAATAATAGACCTATTGCAAATGCAATTTTGCTTATAGATCCCCAAAGGAATTCACTTGCCTTGGCAAATTCTCTTGCGTGGTATTGCTTCTCAAAATTGTCAAATAACCGTCTTTCCTCAACCTTTATCTTATGAACTTCGGCCAAGATCTGTTCCGTATTGTCTGCAGACGTTTCGCTATACAACCCTAACATCTCGTTTAGAATAGAGCCTTAGTGTTACGTTTGTCGCCTTTTGCATAGCTGTTATGAGCTTTAACTCCAGACGATAGCCTGGTGTTACAATTCCCCATTCTCTGAAATGATGTCGCCAATCGCTCTTTGATATGAAAAGCTGATCAAATATTGCGGATCTTTTTAGAATTAGCGTGATTGATCGAGATTGGAATTCTGGGAATGCTTCGCTACCCAGACTTAATTCTATGATTTCACCTGTAATTTCGTCACCATCCATTAAGTCATAAGCCTCTGAAAGAAAGGTATTTTGAACATTAACAAAGAATGGGCTTGCCCCCTCCAGAAGAGCACCAAGCTCCTTTTTGAGAACATCTGAAAATATAAGAGCCATTAAGTCATCTTCCCAATTTTTCTTATGTGCCATGGTGTTAATAAGGATTCAGACGTACACATGCACACATGCGCTTAAGGGTAGAAAAAATGGGGAAGGTTAAGCAGATATTCTGGTGCGTAAGCTATTATCTCTTAACTCAACAATCAGAGAACATGTTTTATAGTTCCTACATTTACAATTAAGAATGGGTCTCAATTTTGTCTGAAGAGGACAGATTTCACCGAGCCTTGGTTCAATTCTATTTGAATAATCAATTGTACATTCGATACCATGGAGAAAGAATATGGGATTCTATGAAGTTTTTTGGGATAATAGCTCCTGCGTTCAGCTCAATAATAATCTATGTTCTCCAGTTTTTAATAGGAGATGAAAGTATGACACTGTCAATAAGAGGTTGGCTTCCATGGTTATTAACAACTCCGATAAGTTTTACAATAATATTCTGGTTAAACGCTTGGAGAGAAAACACCAGATTCCTCCAACACGCACTAATGTCCTGGAGCTCAGAACGCTTACTTGGTTTCCACGAACAGAGACAAGAATTGAATGATGAAGCTCTGGTTGTCGGTAGGTTCATAAAGAAGCCTTCGACAAAACCAGAATTCGATGTCTGCAAGCACCCGAGAGATTGGAATTTCTGGACAATCAACTGTCTTTTTTTCGGAGTATCCCTCACAATACAAGTTGTAATACTGGTATTCTTTTTGTTTGCACTTTAATATGCGCACGCGCAGATTGTACCTGGGACGAAATTCGGCTCAAGAGTATAAAAATGGGAAGGTTGCGAAGGATTTATATAAATCCTACATTCAACGCCTGGAAAGTTCAGAAAGCAAAACAATGACTAATAGAGGGTACATCGACACGAGAAGCGTGTCCCGTTTTGGCAATGGTGGACCGGGCGGGATTTGAACCCGCGTCCTCCTGAGTGCAAGTCAGGCATTCATACCAGGCTGAACTACCGGCCCAACTTTCCTTAATTATGTCGTATCACTCTCTCTTTTTCGAAGGCGATGAACCATTCAACCGCCCATCATGCCATCAACTTGAAAAAATATAACGGTACCAACATCTTAAAACTTATGTTACACTCATATGCGTGCACATAAAAGAAAAGAGGATTGCAAAGTTACTTAGACCAGCTACTTAATCCCAGACACTTTGCGTATCGCTTGAAAAGCCATATCCTTTCTGCCTTCAGCTTCGCCAATTTCCACGCGCAGTTTCTTTGCATCTATAGGGCAATTTTTGGAAACTTCACGGATGAACTTATCCAACTCATCTTTTTTGAAGTTGCATTTCAACGTGAGTTCTTCAATAACTTTCTTTGAAGTGTTTGCGTCACCGTAGCAACTTTCACTCAATTCTTCCAACATAAGCTCTAAAGCCGCTGGATCTATGTCACATGTGGAGCCTAATTTTTTTGCCCACTTTGAACTCAACCCTTTCTCACTTCCTTACTGACGCTTTGAACTGTATTAAAATTGTTATTTAAGTATTAGCTTCTCCAGCTACAGAGAAAAAGCACACATTGTGACTATATCCGTTTTCGATATATTCTTTCTGGAGAAATAAATGTCCTATATATGAATATACAAGATATAGGTTTAGAGGCTCGAGAATATGAACCATAAGGAGAAAGATCACGTCTTCCCAATCGAAAAGAAGCTAGCTGCCATCGAATGGAACCTAAAACTATTGAAAACATCCGCCGAAATCACCCACACCCCCCTAAGAACTCTGAAAAGCATAATTGAAGTTTCCGTAGTTGCCCCAACTGAAAACTTCCTACGGGAAATCGTTAATTCTCATTCCCACTGAGGGAAAAAGCCTTGCTAAGTTCGGAAGACAAGCGCGCGCAGAGAGTTCACCTAAGAATTGAATCCCTCTCCTACCTATCCCTCCTTCTGCGCGCGCATAACACAAGACTCTAAACATCTAGAGTTTTTGAATCTCGTGGACTACCCTCTGCCGCAGAAAATCTATTGCGAAAAGATAATCGAAACCTTGTTTTGAAGAATATAAAAAGGGAAGAAGGGTAGAAAAGGAAAGGAAAATGATTCTAGAAGACTGTTCTATTTATATATCCAACGTATAAAAACGAATAGAACCAAAAAGAACGTTACCAAATATCATCAAGATTGTCAAAAATCAACGCCGTCCCTCAATCGCATAGAAACTCTCCTTTGGAAAAACTATATAGCCTGTGAAATCCACAACAAAACAACGCCCAAGATGGGGAGCACGCTTAGACAGACCGACAAAGCCTGGTTGGTCGTCCAACCGTTAGCTGTGGTCTGCCCCACGCGATCGCATCAAACGGGGTAAGCTTCGGCTGACAGATGGATAATCAACTAAGCCGCGTTAACCTGTTTAGGCTTCGACCCACCTTGGGCGTTTTCATTTTTGGATGATCTATAGTTGCTCCGGGCGAGACTTTAGAAATCCATCCTTGTTTCGCACCGACGGAAAGGCTGGCATCTAAAACTTTGTAGCCCATACCAGAATCTTTAACTAAAGCTATCAGGCTTCCCCCAAAACCAGCGCCAGATATTTTCACCCCGTAGGCTCCAGCTCCTATGGCGGCTTCCCGTATTTTCTCCAGTTCGGGTAAACTCACCTCATAGAGGTCTCGAAGTAATTCATGTTGCTGATTCATGATTTTGCCAAGAATCCAGCAATTCTTTTCTCGAAGCTGTTTGGGTATTGTTGTTTCTGCTAAATCCACATCCACGTGTTTGATTATTTCCCTAGAATCAATAATTTCATGCCGAAGGATTCTTAGGGCAAACTCCGTCAACTTTTGCGTTTTCAAAGTATAAAGAAATCTCTTACTTACTTTTTCATCGAGAAGCGGCAAGTATGGAGTTATTTCTTCCTCTGAAATTTTCTCCCATAATGGTTCATCGTAGCGGTACCCCAATTTTGTTTTCAGTTTTGCTGAAACCTTTTTGTTTTCCATAAGCGTTTTTAGTCCATCGTTTATTTCTTCTTGTCGCACAGGATGAATGTCCCTGGTGGCATGTTTGATGCCGGAATCAATTATGACGAAAATTAAGTCAGTAAAAGGTAACTGCTCAACATTATAGGGGTGTCTACACTCAAGCTTAATGATCCCTCCGAAAACCGATCCATACTGGTCCAGTCTTCCACAGGGCACCCCAACTTCTTTAGTTTCCGCCAAGTAGGCAATTTCAGCCAAATCTTTACTTGTGTAGCCAAAGTTTAAGAGGTGGTTAAGAAGTTTTAAAAAAGCAATCTCCAAGGCGGCGCTACTCGCCAACCCTGAACCTATAGGAATCTGACTCTTAATGATCACGTCTAAACCTTTAAGTTTGTGGGCTTGTCCCTTCTCAACTAAAACATTTATTACGCCACGAAAATAATTCCCAAACCATCCCTTTTCAAGCATGTCACTTTTTTCAACCCTAAAAGTATCCGTGTAAGGCTCTTCAACTTCCTCCAAGTTCAGAGATCTAATTTTAAAAACATCTCTATCCAGAACTTTAGCAAAAATGAAGGTACGTAGATCGATCCCCACTGGTACAACGGGTAAAACCTTATAGTCTTGGTGGGTATTCAGAAAATCCGCTCTCCCAGGAGCGGATGCGATTGTCCATGGACCTTTGCCGAAATGTGTTTCGGTATTCTTTAAGAGATCTCTTAAGCTTTCCTTCATGTTCTGATCCATGCCACTTTTTGGAGAATGTCTAGAAACCCTCTATCCAATCTTTGAACATGGTTTGTTTAGGTAGTTTGTGGCAGGTTTCGTAGAGGTTTTGGGGGAAGCCGTTTTGTCTGCATATTTGTCTGTATATTTCGGCTGTTTTTGTTAATGTTCTCTTGTATGTTTTGTCTATATCCACGTCGATTAATGCGAAGAAGGGTCTGTATTCATGTCCCCATTCATAACCGTGCAAGAAAGACCACCAATTGTAGGCGAATACATCCACCCTATCTTCACGTATGGTATCATGCACCTGCTTCAGATGGTCAAGCATATATTTAATCTTCATTTCTTCGTCTCTTGTGGGAATACCGTTTTCTATTATTGCGATGGGCTTACGATATCTCTGATAAAAATCTTTTAGGTAATATCGAAGTCCCTCAGAATAAATTTCATATTTAGTGGGCATCCCTTCCCTTGAAATGTACGTCTTGACGTAGTAGTCAATGCCCATATAGTCTATTTGATCTTTTAATGCGTCGGGGATGGAATAAACCAATAGATCCTTGGCTGTTTCGCACATTTGCACATTCTCGGGATCAGAGGGATCGTCTGGAATAAAGGTTGATACAAAGTGGGAGAAACCTACCTTGGCTTTTGTGTTGTTTTTGTGGATGACCTTACAACTTTTACTTAATGCTTCAATCAAGTTACTGTGGCACGTCAAAGCCTCATTCATGTCTCCATGGTTGGGAGGAAGTCCAGTTTCCCCAGTCACCCCAGACATATATGACAAAAGGGCATAAATTGCGGGTTCATTGATTACAACGTAGTAGTCTATGTAGTCGCCAAACTCTGCGCTGACGAAGTCTACGTAAGCGATGAACTTTTCAACAATTTTTCCAGAAAGCCAACCACCATGATCGTGAACCCAAGTGGGATTGGTGAAGTGATGTAGTGTAACGAATGTTTTGACGCCCGTCTGCCTTAAAGCAGTAAAATAATCGTGGTAGAATTTCACCGCCTTTTTGTCGATGAAGCCTTCCTTCGGTTCGATTCTAGCCCATTCAATTCCTGTTCTGAAGGCGTTTAATCCGAGCCATGATATGAACTTAAAATCCTTTCGATAAAACGAAGAATGTTTAGCTGTCCATCTGAGGGGTAAGTCGCATCTGGACCCGCCAAAGTGTTGGTAATCACATAAACAGGCGCTCCATAAGAATTTTTTTGGGAAATGTAGAAACTTTGTTTTCTTCTCCTTCATTTGAACCACCAACTATTTCTATTGAATCATTTCCCTTTAATGTCTTAGCTTCTTTAAGGCACTTTTGAACGTTTTTTTATCTTAGCTCTCTTGGCTATTAGGCTCGGTATGTTGAGGGGCCGAGGCCGGGATTTGAACCCGGGCGCTAGGCTTGCTGCCATAAACTCCAAAGGAGTTGGTCCACAGGCCTATAGGCTAACCAGACTACCTCACCCCGGCCGCTTTTTCCATAGTTTTGCTTCACCCCGTCCGCTTTGATGGGGTTTCTTCTTAACCTCGTTCGCTTGGTGCCTATTTGCGTTTGCGGTATAGGTGAACGCCGTCAATGACGTCAAAGGGTTGGAAGCCTGTTTCTCCGAGGTTTATGGCTTCTTCGACGTTGTGGGCTACTTTGATTGTGAAGTCGTCGTCGGTGTCTTGGAATAGTTTTTGTTCTATTTGGATGTAGAGGTCGGTGTTGTCGCTTCTTTTGTGTCCGAGGAAGGCTTTGACGTGCATGAAGTCTTTGGTCTTGTGGTATTCCATGGCTTACTAGGCATTTTCCGTTTCTTCTTCAAACCCTGTTGCAATTGTGTCTACGATTGTCGGTTGAATGTGTCCTTGAAGGCCTTCGACCCTTGATAGGAGTTTGTGAAGCTCTTCCATGGGAATGAACTTACAGTATTCATTGAGTCCAATTTTCTGGAATGTTGGTCTTGTCAGTTCAGCTCTGACTCTGTCTTGTCGACTCTTTGGAGCTACGATGTATAAGTTGATTTTTAGTGATGGCACAACTGAGAGGAGATCAGACATTCTCAGAAGACCCGAGTAAATTGATGTTGTAGTTTCTACTTCAAATGCACAAACTGGCGAATTCTTGACTATCCAAATAACGTCAATCAGACCTATTCTACGAACTGCCTCTTCATTTAGTCCAAGATTGGGAATACTTCTGAGGCATTCTTCGCCTAACGGTCTTCCTTGAAAGATTCGATTTCTGTCGTTGGATGCGATAAGTACAGAACACCCTGTGACTTTCCCTAGCTTGATGAGAGAGTTCTCTGCTTGAGAATGTAGCGACTCTTCCTCTTTAGATTCGAATTCTTCTGCAGGTAGCAGAACTTTCTCTTTACGCTCCTTTTCGACTGGTTTCTTTCGTTTTGACGAGAGTTCTCTCTCTTGTTTTGCATCTAAGAGCAGCGTGGCTATATCTGCTTCAATCTGAGCGAGACCATTTGGACGAGAAGTAATTGCTTTGACTAAGGTTTCCGCCTGTCTTTTTTCAAGAATGCGCTGGGTTAGTATCCCCCAACCATATTTTGGTCCCCATGCTGATGTTAATGCGTCTCTAACCTCTCCTAAAATGGGCACTCTTTGATCTCTTCTCAAAACGTGTACGAACTTGATAGGAATTCTGTACGGAAAAAGACCGTTGTCCCAAACGACTTCTGTTGAATGAAAAGGTTTTCCTGCTACTATAGCAAAAGCAGCTAGACCCTTGTTAACGATAAATGCTAGATAGTCGCCTTCCTGCCAATCTTTGAAGCGTGATGATTTGCTTCCCCACAAGGAGTGCTTCAAGCATGTCAAGAATTGGTATTCATCAACTTTAGTAAGGCGTAAGCGCAATTAGAGTTCCCATTTATTTCTGAAGGTTTGCATTGTTAAAAGACTTCCGCTCAAAAGCAGGCGCCACTCACTAAGAGTTTTGTTGATCGATGAAAAACCTAGAGGGTAGGGGGTAGGTCTTGAGGTATTACGAAAGCCTAATCACTTCAACACAGCGTCATACCAGAAAGCAACGGTTTACAGACAAATAAACGTCAAGCTTTGAAACAAGAGGAATCGCAGGACAGGCGCTAAGATTATATAGGCAACGTATTTAAAATGGCAGAGTTACCTATATATCGGCAAAACGACTAATTTATAAGCCTTACCAATATGTTGCGGATGAATACCATGAAACAGAGAGGCAGAATTCGGGAACGCGTAATAAGGATACTCCTAAACGAGCCAACAGGCACACTCACAATGTACCGAATCTCCAAAGAGGCCAAATGCTCGTTCCCATGGGTCCATGAATTCCTACGAAAACTCGAAACAAAGGGGCTTATAAACAAAACAAAAGTTAAAGACTACACAGGCCTTGTCAAATATTGGTTAGAGGTAAAAACAAAAGCTGACAAAAAGGAATACATGCACAGAGACCCACTCAACCTGCTCAAGAGAACAAGACTACAATATGTTCTAACAACTTATCAGGCCGAAAACATAGTTCAAAACTATCTTTTCCCCTCACGCATCGACCTATATATCAGAGAAAAAGACGCAGAACAGTGGCACGAACTCATAACAAAAGAAGGACTTGTTGGAAAAGGCAACCTTAGACTACTCATAGCAGACGATCACGTGTTCTACGGCTTTTTTAAACGAAGAGGACTGAAAATCATCTCATTTCCCCAACTTATAGTCGACTTATTCGAAGAAGGCGGTGTCTGCGTGACAGCAGCCGAAAAACTACTCGAAAAGGTCGTAAGAGACATTGTATGAACCAGTTGAAATACAAATCTCAGAAAAATACCTAGAAAAAGTCTTCAAACTAATCAAGGACAACGTCTGCCTCTTAGGAGGCTGGGCAGCCTACCACATTGTGAACAAAAACTTCGAGAAGGCTA
>Ga0315314_1000097_pt1 | contig 122296 bp, 96 predicted proteins | sample TDP9_MG_FD_203631 | JGI IMG/M metagenome (GOLD analysis project Ga0315314, IMG submission 203631) | Freshwater sediment microbial communities from Lake Towuti, South Sulawesi, Indonesia - TDP9 | ecosystem: Environmental > Aquatic > Freshwater > Lake > Sediment | place: Indonesia: South Sulawesi...
CCTTTGCCTTGAATGCAGCGCTGTGATTACGCCTCTTGTTCTGCATGATTTGTCTCCTGATTCTGTATCGTCTCAGGCGACAAATCCACCTTAATTATGCGCCCAGTTTTTGGGGAGTATTATATAAAACTCACCACAAAAATCCGGAGGGCAAAATAAAGAACTGGAATGACGCTCTGATAATTAGTGATGGCCGGCCAGCTACACAATCTGATTTCAACGATACAGTAGTGCGACAAGCTATCGAGTCGCATCTAATCAGACTGCTAAGGGCAAATAAATATCAGGTCGTCTGTCAAGGGCGAAAACCAACTCTTAATGCAATGCAAAGAAATCTGGTTAGTTCCTTAATAGAGGAACTCAATTATTTTCTATTGAAGAAAAATCTGATCACAAAAGCTTTGGAAGAAGAAGGCCTTGAGGAAGTGTTCGGAGATGAGTTGAAGAAACTTCTGACGGTGAGAGGGAAAGAAGTTCAACAGTTAACAAAGTATGAAACGATAATCGATGCCCAGAAGGCTTATATCCGTCCGGGAAGTCCGAAAGCAAAGGGCTGGCAAATTACTTTTAGAGACCGCTTTATCAAGTCTCTCGAAAAAGGTGAAGGATACCTTCTCGTTTCTCGAAATGGCGTTTTATTGGTTCCGATGAGTGAGGTTCGAAAACTGATAACAGACAAAGATACATATAAGCAAAACACGATAGACGTCTACGTGAACTTTGCATCTGATAAAATAACTATAACGTACAAGGACCAAAGTATAGACGTAATAGAATACAAGCTGCGTAAGTAGGCCAGCTTTGAAGTTAGAGCGAGGGTCTATCTCTCGATTAGCGTTTCATCGACTTTCATGCCGAAGTGCCTGCCGGCTTTTTCAATATGTGCGAGCACTTTGTCACCCGGTTTTAAGGTTGTAATCGAAACGGCTTTGCCTTGTGGGTCAACTAATCGGATGGTCTCGGCATTTTGCATAACCAGACTTATGGGCATACCTTCGGCATCGGCCTCGATAAGCATCATTGGCCTCTTTTCAATCTTGTTTCTTCCAAGATAAGCGGTTTGACTTTTGCCGTGGAAATTCACGAGCAGCACTTCATCGCCGGCCTTTAAATCAGCAAGGTATTTCGTTTTACCGCCCGGCGCCAAGGTATATGCGTGCACCGCTCCGGCATTAACGCGGAACGGGCGAGAAGCTACGTAGGGATTGTCGATAGATTCGGAATGCACTAAAAAGAAACCGCAGGCCGTATTGCCGACGAGCATGCCTTCGCCTAAAGTCATTTGCGTGCAGGTATCGAGACAGGCCCTGTCACCCATACCTAATTGTTTTACGCCTTTGATAATGGCTTCTACCAGAAGGATTTCTTCACTTATTCCATGAATGATTTCAGCGCATTTCTTTATCTCGTTTACGTCGGCGGTATTTAAGACAACGCCGTCAACGCCTTTTTCGAGTATCTCAACCATAAGCTTGGCTTGTTTGCTATTATCTACCTGTACCATAATATTTTTGCCCCGCCGGGCTAAAAGGTTTTCTATTGGTATAATCGTCCAGTCGAGCATTCTAAGGACAACAATTTTTTCCGCGGGCACAGCGGCAGCTTTGTTTTCGTCTTCTTTGCCGGCTATATCTATAAACTCGACATCCACGCCGGGCTTGATGTCGCCGTCTTTTTCGATGGTTCTTATTTTGCCAAACTGGCGTACCTTGTTACCATCACCATCAGGCAAAACCACTGCTTCAGCCCCGCTTTCAAGCGCAGCTATGGCAATATCTTTATTGTATGGAACAACATTTACCCAGAGTTTTTTCATCTTTTAATTCGTCCTTAGTCAAAATTATATCGCCGCATTTGTACAATTTAACTTAAACAGAACAGTCTTGTCAATATCTTTTATTATCGAGTCTCACGGAAACAAATATTCTTGAAAAAAATAGTTGTTTTTTATGCTGCTCCGCAGTAACATTCCGATTTTGAGGGTAAATTCGTGTAGCCGTGCAGCGATTAATTTTAAAACACTTTTTTAGGAGGCCTATTATGAATCAGATGCTAATCCACAAGAGAATCGGCAAGTCCATCATTCTTACCTGTCTTTTGTTGTTGGTTCAGACATCGTTCGTCCGGGCAGCAGAAGACATTACAGGTGAATGGGAAATGAAAATGGAATTCGGCGGCCGAGAGAGCTTTGCCACGATGACCATCTCCAAGAAGGCGGATGGCAGTCTAACGGGCAAGTGGGGCTCCGGCGAGCTGACCAATGTCAAATTCGAGAACGGAAAGCTCACCTTTACTCGAATAGTCAGTTTTGGCGACCAAGAGTTCATAATGGAGTATGCTGGAACCTTAAAGGACGGTAAGATTACCGGTACAATGTCAAGCGACCGCGGTGAGTTTGCCGCCAACGGCGATAGGAAGAAACCCAAGTGCCCGGCTCTGGGCCAGTGGGACATTAAGTTTAATGTCGGTGATAGAGAAATAACCGGCAGGCTGACAATCTCCGAGAACCCAGATGGTACGCTGGCAGGTAAATGGGACGCTGAGTCTGGAGAGCACGCAGTCTCGAATGTCAAATTCGGGGATGGAAAGCTTACCTATACCCGAAAGAGCAAGTTTGGCGACCGCGAGTTTGAATCAAACTTTGAGGGTGAAATCAAAGGCCACAAGTTGGCCGGGGCATTCAAGAGCGAACGAGGTGAGCTGCCGGCAACCGGCGAACGCGTAGGTGCACCACTTATCGGCAAGTGGGAATTGACAACGACCTCCGAGAGAGGTACGCGTACCCGTATGCTAACGATTTATGGAGATATGACCGGCAGGTATGAATCTTTTGGTGGAGAGATTCCCATCAAAGACCTCAAACTGGAAGGTAATGAGGTAACTTTTGTTCTCGAGATGGGTTTCGGGGACCAAACCTTCAAGATGGATTTCAAAGGTAAACTGGATGGTAAGAGCCTTACAGGCCAGCTTGTCTCAGAAAGAGGAACAACTGAAGTGGCCGGCAAGATGCTCGAGGCGGCCTCACCGCTCGTCGGCACATGGGAATTCACAAGAGAAACTCAGAGGGGTACGCGTACAAGCACGCTGAAGGTCAAAGAGGATATGACCGCGACATACACCGTCAGGGACAATGAGATAGCTGTTACGGACCTCAAGGTGGATGGAGTTCAGGTTAGCTTCAAGGTCATAATGGGATACGGGGACAGTGACGTCCCGACGGAATTTAAGGGCAGACTGGATGGAACGACCCTCAAGGGCGAGTTCATCACCGAAAGAGGCGCCCGGGAGGCGATAGGCAGGAAGATTGATTGACCAGTCTCCCAATGAAGCTCGCTTGAAAGATTCTTAGATACTATCTCAAAACCGTCACCCTGAGCGAAGTGAAGGGTCTGGCCCCGTTCCTGCCGTAGGGGGCGGGGCTGGCCGGCAGAAATAAGAGTTTTTTCGCGGAGTTTATCCTTGAGCAGAGCGAAAGACTCAGAATGAAAAATGGTGTTTTGAAATAGTTTTTTATTCTTCTGTTAGAGCTGTGCCGTAAAAAATTGGACGGTTTTGACTATCAGATAGTCCCAATCTTTGATTGTCTGTACTTACAGCCCATCCGAATAACTATTAGCTCTCGCCCGTCATTCTGAACGGAGCGCAGCGAAGTGAAGAATCTCCTCTCCATTGGCCGGATTTTTCGGCCTTTCGGCTTCGCTCAGGACAAGCTTTCTTTCGCCTCAGAATGACGAGGGATTTAGGGTTATTCGGATAGGCTCTTACTAATTGGACAAAGATTTTAAATTGTTTGTGCAAGGCTTTGATAAGAAAGGATTATCAGTTAATTTAACGTTTTGATTTTGTTTAAAAGATTTGTCCACGTGGGCAGACTTTCTGCCCACCCTACAGGGCTTATATTAATCCCCGCACAAAACTTAATCGAAGCTATATAAATCCATTCATTTTGTTCAGATGTGGCATACGTAAAGCGCGTACGCGCTTTACGTATAAAACATTCCCTACGATTCACTTATAAGGTCAAACGAGGTGGTAGCCGTGGGGTCGGCAGCTCGGTCGCCAATGCAGTCCTTTATCGCCGAGTTCCGCTCACAGCGGTCTTAGCCAGATGTTTTGGAAGCGGACGGGGTTGTTGTGGGCCGAGAGGCCAAGCGGGAGTCTCTCAGAGATTGGTTTGTCATAATTCGGTAAAATTCGATGGCCGGTCGGGCCATAGATTTTCTGGTTGTGATGGACGAGGACGCCGTTATGCAAGACGGTAACATAAGCCGGCTTCTCGAGCTTGCCGTTTTTGAAGACCGGGGCGAAGAAGATAATATCGAACGTTTGCCATTGGCCGGGCTTGCGGCAGGCGTTTACCATCGGCGGGGTCTGGCCGTAAACGGAGGCTGCCTGACCATCAGGGTAAATCTTTTCGGTGTATGAGTCGTAAATCTGGATTTCAAACAGGCCCATTAGCATTATGCCATTGTTGCCGCAGTCCCAAATGCCACCCTGCGGCGGGTCCGGGGCCATCCATTCGATATGCAACTGACAGTCGCCGAAAGGTTCTTTCGTTGCGAGGTTGCCGGAAACAGCGATAAGCTCACTGTTTTCGATTTTCCAGTCGGACGTCTGCCATTGTGAAAGGTCGGTTCCATCGAAGAGAACGATAGCATCGGATGGTGCGCTGCTGGCTTGTCCCTGTGCGCCGAGCGGGGCGGGGATAACTTTTTCAGGTGCCGGCCGGTCGGGGTCGTGCACGTGGTAGCCGCACCAGGGCAGAATGGGGGTGTCTTTATAACCTATAATGCCTGAGCCATCTTGGGCCTTTGTAAGTTTCGGATTGTCCTGGCCCATTGTTGGTTGCACAGAGCCGCGAAATAAAATAACGGCAGCCAATCCTGCGACCAAAACGATAATTACCGGATAACGACACATAGCGACCTCCTTCAATAATTCGGTTTTGCAAAAGAGTCAATTACAGCAATCCTTCAAGGCTTTCATTTCTGAGACACCGGCGTATCAGAGTAGCGGGAGCAACCCTCAAGACTTTAGGACCCCGACAGCTTCTTCTACGCTTGCTCCATCGTGGACCATTTTGCTCAAGGCCCGGACCATTTTGGTCGGGTCTTTGTGCTGGAAGGCGTTTCGACCAATAGATACACCCGTAGCGCCCGCTTTGAGAGCGCCTTCCACCATCTTGAAAATATCCTTGTCGCTGTTCATTTTAGGGCCGCCTGCAATAACAACCGGCACCGGACAGCCCTGCACTACTTCGGCGAAACTTTCGACGCTTCCGGTATAGACTACCTTAATGATATCTGCGCCAAGCTCGGCCCCGACCCTGGCGGCGTGCTTGACGTTATTGACATCGAATTCGTCTTTGATTTTCGTGCCGCGGGTGTACATCATCGCAACAAGCGGCATCTGCCATTCGAGGCACCGCTCGCTGACGTGGCCCAATTGCCACAGCATCTCTTTGTCTGTCTCGGCTCCAAGATTTATGTGAACAGAGACAGCGTCGGCACCGAGCTTAATTGCCTCTTCAACGGTGCAGACCATCTCCTTTGCGTTAGGGTCCGGACTGAGTGATGTTCCGCCGGAAAGGTGAATAATCAGTCCGACGTCTTTGCCGGCGCCTCTGTGACCTGCGCGGACAACCCCTTTGTGCATGAGGATAGCATTAGCGCCTCCAGCCACGACTTTACTGATGGCTGTCCGCATATCCGCCAGTCCCTCAATAGGGCCGACCGTAACGCCGTGGTCCATTGGAATAATAACCGTCCTGCGGGAATTGCGGTCGATTATTCTCTCGAGTCTTATATTTTTGCCAATCATTCTCAAATCTCCAAATCATAAACTCCTCATAAAATCTATCCAAAGCCGCCTAAAAGGCAAGTAAAAAACATCTTGCGATTTTCGATTTACGATTGAAAAACAATCTCTTAATCAATTAATTTCAAAGAATATAACCTTGGAGTGAAAAACCCCCCGGTTAAAACCCAGAGCTGAATATCTTCGTGATTGTTTCTTCCCGCCTGTGGCGGATATCGGCTGCGGGGTGCGATACTTGAGTTTTTGCTCTTGCTTTTAGGGTTTTTCGCTGCTATATGTTTGGATTATGGAGACAAGATTAGCCGTTCCAATAGCAGCAAAGGATTTAGATACAGCCAAGCGGCAGGTCAAAGCGGCCACGGCTGCCGGCGCCGAGGTGCTTGAGCTGCGTACAGATTATCTCGAATACCTCAGCGTCGATATGGTTAGAAATTTGATTGATTTTGTAAAAAGCAGTGACAAACGACCGCCTGTAATTGTAACCTGTCGAGACAAACGGCAGGGAGGGTTGATTGACTATCCGCAGCGGTTGCGAGTCGATGTGCTTGCCGGCGCGCTAAGAGAAGGAGCAGAATTTATCGACTTTGAATATAACAACTACCCCTTCATCGAGGTTCAGGAAAGAATAAGACTGGCACTATCGCGCAGCTCAAGGGGTCGGCTGATTCTGTCGGCCCATAATTTCGAAACCAGATTCGCCAATATCGGCAAACTATATCGTGAAATCTTATCCCTATGTCCGGAGGCAATACCAAAACTTGTCTATACAGCAAATCACATCAACGACTGCTTTGAGGCCTTCGATTTACTGCACCAAACCAGCGGCGAACGAATTGTTTTCTGTATGGGCGAGGCCGGGCTTATCAGCAGAATTATCGCGAAAAAGCTGGGCAGCTTTGTAACTTTCGCAAGTATCGACGACCAAAGTGCGACTGCACCGGGCCAATTAACTATCGAGCAGCTCAGGAAATTGTACCGTTACGATGATATAAAATCAGATACCGAGCTTTTCGGCGTGATAGCAGAGCCGGTCGGACATTCACTGAGTCCTGCGATTCATAATGCCTGCTTTGCCGAGAAAAGTATGAACAAAATATATCTGCCGCTGCTGGTAGAAGGCGGGCAGAGCGAATTTGACTCGTTTCTGCATAACACCCTTTTTAGAAAATGGCTGAGCTTCGGCGGCTTTAGCGTAACAATCCCGCATAAGGAAAATGCTCTCAATTTTGTCCGCGCAAATCGTGGCTATATAGAACCGTTAGCTGAAAAAATCGGGGCTGTCAATACACTGATTATCAGCAGAGGCGGCAAGCTCAGCGCCTACAATACCGATTATTCGGCTGCGCTGGATGCAATTACTGAGATGCTGGGTATCAGCAGAGCTGACTTGAAAGATATGCCCGTTGCTGTTATCGGAGCAGGCGGTGTCGCACGTGCCATAGTAGCCGGCCTGAGTGATGCAGGCGCCAAAATAAAAATTTACAATCGCACTGTTACAAGGGCTGAAAAACTCGCAGATGAATTTAATTGTGATTTTGCTCCTTTGGATGATTTAAAGAACGTCGATGCAAAATTGCTGATAAACTGCACGAGTATCGGGATGTATCCGGATGTTGATGCGACGCCTGTTCCTCAGGAATACCTGAAAAAGGATATGGCCGTTTTCGATACGGTTTATAACCCCGCCAAGACATTACTGCTAAAAGAGGCGAAGAAAAAAAGGGCAAAAACAATAGACGGCGTTTCAATGTTCGTCAATCAGGGTATGGCGCAATTCAAACTCTTCACCAACACCGATGGCAACGCTGAACTTATGCGAAAAACAATATGTGATTGTCTCACACGTTCATAGCTCGTATAATTTTGTTCGTGTATTAGGAAGAATCGAGTTTGGATAAAACACACAGAATATAACTTAGGAAATTGTAACATGCCGAGTCAAAAACATACAAAAGAGAGCATCATCCAGACACTACAGAACCTTGCACGACGGGTAGACAGGAAAAAACTAAGAATAGAAGATGTGACAAAGGTATTGTCATATTCTACTCTTTGTGGGCACTTTGGTAATCTCGGTAATGCTCTTGAGGCTGCGGGCCTTGAGCGGACAAAGATGGGAGCAATGGGAGGATACAATAGGCTTCCCGACGATGTTCTCCTGCAGTCATTGCTCTCCTTGGAAAATAAACTGGGACGTGAGCCTCGTTTTACAGATTACCGAGTTCAAGGCAAATACTCGGATTCGACATTGACCAGCCGATTTGGAAAATGGAAAGATGTTCTTGAACATTATAGGAAGTGGAAAGCAGAAAAACCAGCAAGAGAAATTGATCGATATGAATCATCGAAAAGACTTGAAGAGCAAATCGAGATTTTAGAGCCTTTAGGGAAAGAGTCTGTCAAGACATCAGTAACAGTAAGCCACGAAGTCCCTGAACAATTATATGGTGAGCCTATTGATTTCCGAGGACTTCGGCACGCACCCGTTAATGAACAAGGAGTTGTTTATTTGTTTGGGATGGTGAGTCGAGAGTTAGGTTTCTATGTGGAAGCGTTGCAACAAGGATTTCCTGATTGTGAAGCAAAGTACCTATACGATAGAAAGAAGAATTTCTGGGCCAAAGCGCGAATTGAATTTGAGTACAAGGCTTCAACTTTTAAAGAGCACGGACATGACCCAAGCCAATGTGACTTCATAGTATGCTGGATAAATGATTGGCTGGAATCCCCTATAAATGTAATCGAACTCAAAACGGAAATTCTCAAGCTTTCATCAAAATAATTAAACGAACAGTTCCTCCTATCTCATACTGGTTCGCGCTTACTCGATTTAATAGTTGCTCTGGGGTGGTTGTTGCTTGTATTATTGGGTGAATATGATTGATGTTAAAAAACAAATTGATTATTGGCAGACAAGTAGCAATGAGGACTTTGCAGCAGCAGAGTCACTACTGGAAAAGGGTCATCTGCGACATTGTCTTTTCTTTACGCATCTTGCTATTGAAAAGATGCTCAAAGCCCATGTCACCCGGCAGATAAATGATATTCCACCACGTATTCATAATCTTGTTCGCCTTGCTGAGATTGCAAAGCTAAAGCTCGACTCGAAACAGGATGAATTCTTACGAGAATTTAGTATTTATCAATTGGAAGGACGGTATCCTGACTTCGAACAAGTTCCGGTTGATTCAGGACTTGCGCAGGACGAAATATCGAGGGCCAAGGAGATGTTAATATGGTTGAAAAATCAGTTATAGAAGCGGTAAAGCGTTACCTGGCTGCGCTGCCGGCATTGGGTATTAATGCCCGCCGTGCTGTTTTGTTTGGCTCCTATGTGCAAGGACAAGCCGATGAATACAGCGATATAGACCTTGTTGTGATAGCTCCGGAATTTGACGGCTCACGTGAAATCTCCTTGATTAAAGCACTCTGGCGAGCGACCGTCAGCGATAACCGCATCGAGCCTATTCCCTGCGGAGAGCAGGAATGGGAAACCGACCAGTGCCGACCTATTTTAGAAATTGCCCGGCGTGAAGGCATTATTATTGCTGCATAAATCTTAACACCCCAAATAAACGGGGAAGCCAAATTCAATTTTTACTTTGAGCTAATTATATTTAAGGACAAAATGAATGGCTAAGAGTAAAAGCAAAATTGAAAAAGTGGTGTTGGCATACAGCGGGGGGCTGGATACAAGTGTGATTCTGCCGTGGCTTAGGGAAACTTACGGGTATGAGGTAATAGCGTTTGCGGCTGAATTAGGGCAGGGCGATGAATTAGCCGGCATTAAACGCAAGGCATTGGCGAGCGGGGCGGTCAAGTGCGTAGTCAAGGACCTGCGCAAAGAGTTTGTCGAAGATTATCTCTGGCCGATGCTCAAGGCAGGTGCGGTCTATGAAAAAGAGTATCTATTAGGGACAAGTGCTGCCCGGCCTTTAATCGCCAAGCATCAGGTCGAGGTCGCTCACGAAGAAGGTGCGACAGCGGTAGCTCACGGCGCAACAGGCAAGGGCAACGACCAGGTACGTTTTGAAGTCACCTATATGGCGCTTGACCCTTCGCTGAAAATCATCGCGCCCTGGAAAGACCCTAAATTTAAATTAACTTCTCGTGAGGCGGCACTCGATTACGCCAAAAAGCACAACATCCCAATCGCTCAGACCAAAAAGAAAATCTACTCACGCGACCGCAATCTATGGCACATCAGCCATGAGGGGGCAGACCTCGAAGACCCTGCTAACGAGCCAAAGGATGATTTGTTTGTTATCTCACAGCCGGTTTCAAAAACGCCCGATAAGCCGGACTACGTTACGATAGGTTTTCTTAAAGGAATTCCAGTCAAGCTTAATGGTAAATTAACAAGCGGGGTGAGATTGATTGAAACGTTGAATGAGTTCGGCGGCAAACACGGCGTTGGACAGACGGACCTCGTCGAGAATCGGCTGGTTGGTATAAAGTCGCGAGGCGTGTATGAAACGCCAGGCGGAACTATTCTCGTTACGGCTCACAATGCCCTTGAGAGTCTGACACTTGATAGAGAAACTATGCACTACAAACAACAGGTCGCTTTGAAATATGCCGAGCTGGTTTATTACGGCCTGTGGTTCACTCAACTGCGTGAGGCCCTTGACGCATTTGTCGATGTTACTCAGCGGAATGTTACCGGCGAGGTTAAAATGAAATTGTTCAAAGGACGGTGCACCCCGGCCGGCATAAAAAGCCCGAACAGTCTTTACCAAACAGACTTGGCGAGCTTTAAGATGGGCGCCGAATATGACCCAACCGATGCAACCGGCTTTATACGTTTGTTTGGCCTACCGATGAAAGTCGCCGCGGCTATCCACAAGAGTAAAAAGAAATGCCATTAAAATTGTTTAAGGGATAACGTGTGTGTCCAGTAGATGGTGTATCTACAAATACTAAAGATGTAGTTGAGAACATCCGAAAGGAAATTGAGCATTCTAAAAATACTCATATTTGGGACGATTATGTCAACGCTCTTAGGCTCATATCTCAAGTTGTCTTTACGAGAAGTTCGGGCTTTGTCCTTGAACTGATTCAGAATGCCGAAGATGCCGGTATAGGAATTTCGGAGCCAGGATGTTTCAACATTAGAATAAATCATCACCGTGTTAAGATTACACATAATGGGAAGACTTTTGACGAAGATGATGTGAAGGCTATTTCAGGGATACGATCTTCCAAAAAACCCGAAAGAGGATTTTTGGGATATTTAGGCATCGGGTTTAAATCGGTACTAAAAGTCTGTGACCGCCCTGAGATTTACTCAAATGGTTATCAATTCAAATTTGACAGGACGTTTTGGCCCGAGCCAAACTCCACCCCTTGGCACGTAATACCGATCTGGATTGATAAACCTTCCGAACCCGTTGACGAATCAAAAACAACATTCATCATACCTTTCCGAGAATCAAAAGATGGATCACAAATTACTGAAGAGATTAAAAAAATTCGCCTTGAGCTTTATCTTTTTCTTCGCTGGTTGAAAAAAATTGAAATTGTAGATGAGGTTTCTGAAGAACACTGGACACTCGAAAATCTCGGAGAAAATCAAGAAGGCATTACTACTCTTAAAAGAAATGGTGAGGAACGACGATTCAAATTTTTCCATCGAGAGGTCCAGGTTCCTGACTGGGTCAAAGACGACAGGCTGACTCAGGAATACCGAGCCAACGTCACTAAGCGGGAAATCGCCATTGGTTTTGCTCTGGACGAAAACGGTAATCTCGCCCCAGAGGAAGCGGGGGCAATGTATGGAGGAGTCTATTCTTTTCTACCACTTGGTGAGGCAAGGAGCGGAGCAAAATTCCCAATTCAGGCAGATTTTCTTGTGCAGCCGGGTCGTGATGCTCTGAACTACGAAGCAAAATGGAATCATTGGTTGCTACAGGAAATCAGGAATCTATGTTTTGAAGCTATCGATTCTTTCAAAACTCACAAGACTTGGAAATATCAGTTTCTACCAGTTTTTGAGTTTACAAAATCAACCTGGTTAGAACCATATCAAAAAATGTTTGGTCCCGAACTAATTGAACCCATTGAAAAATATTTCGAAGCAAACGCCTGTGTTTTGACAGAAGATGATCAATGGGTAAAACTGAGCGAAGTTATCCGTCTGACAGAGAAAGATGAGGCCATAGACGATCTTTTCAACAAGAAATTGTTCACAACAAGGGAAGAAGTCGCCTCCGCTTTCGGTGGAGAAGATAACTTAAAGATTGTACACCCAGAAGTCAAAGTTAGCGAACAGCAGAAGCAGAAATGTTCCTTGCGAACAGCTAATCGCCTGGATTTCCTTAAGAATTCAAAATTCTTACAAACCAGGTCGAGAGAGACGAATGCTGGAACATGGTTCGCGAATTTGTATTTGTGGCTTCAAGAACATCCGCAATACGAGGATATTTTGGGACCTCGTGGGGGGTATAAAGGACAAGAAGTCAAGAGGTATCACAATTACGAATTCATCCTTACAGCCGACAACTCGTTGAAAAGGGGTGGAGATGTCTCAATTCTTGACTTGCCTTCAGATAATCCGGCATTGAACGAACTTGCTACGCTCCTTAAAAGTTCCAAGCAAATAATACACCCAGATATTTTATTGCCAGCAGAGAACAAAGACTGTGTAAAGATTAGAGGATTCTTGATCGGCTTTTGTGGAGTTCAGATTCTGGATGCACAAAAAATCTGCAAAGAAATCATTTTTCCAAAAATTGTCTCAAAGGCCCCCCAGCCTCCGCTAGATGAATTGTTGTCTCTTACAAAGCTCTGCAAAGAAATACTCGGGAATGATCTTGGCGAAGGAATTGAACTTTGGATTAAGACGAAATCAGGTCACATCAAAACTGCTAAAGAAGTCTTCTTGTCTTCTGAATTTAAACCGCTTATAGATTGGGAAATCCATCAAGTTTTTGTTCCCGGACTTAGTTTTATCGATAAAATATATTTGACAATCAATCCCACCGATGACGACTTGCAATCTTGGCGGGAATTTTTCAAATCTGCTGGTGTCAAAGAGAGTCCAGACAATGGTGTTGAACAATTCGCCATCAACTTTGCATTGGATAAGCTAAAAAGCAAATACCAAAATGTTCAGCCTGTCGACGAACTAAACTTTGGTTTCGACATCCAGGCTGAAACTCCTAATGGTGCCACAATCCAAGTTGAGGTCAAAGGTGTAAGTTCTGAACGGGATGTAGAGCTTACAGGTAACGAGACTGATGCTGCGGATACATACAAGGATTCATTTTATTTGTGTGTTGTTGCAGATATACCAAATTCTCCAAAGATTTATATGGTGAAAAATCCTGCCGAAGTTGGCAAAAAAGACAAATTAACTATACCCGCAGAGATATGGAAGCAATTTGGGTTTTAGGAAAAAGGGCATTATGACGGTACCGGATTGGATTTGGTTTGTGTTTATCTTTGCATTCGGCTGTTGTATAGGCAGCTTTTTGAACGTTGTTATATATCGCTTACCTCGCGACAAGTCTTTGGTAACTCCGCCCTCGGCCTGTCCGGCGTGTGGTAAGCACATCCGATTTTACGACAATATACCACTGGTTTCTTGGCTGCTTTTGAGCCGGAAGTGCCGGTATTGTAAGACTCCGATTTCGCCCCGTTATTTTATTATTGAACTGCTGACCGGCTTAGTTTTCCTTGGCCTTTTCGTTTTATATTTTCAGGTCAATTTGCGGGACGGCCTCAGGTCGTTTTTGGGTGGAGGCTGGTTTATCTATCTCCTTCATATCATTATGTTAGGAGCTTTCATTGCCGCTTCAGCAATTGATTTAGAGTACTGGATTATTCCACTATCTATTTGCTGGCTGGTTACCGCGGTTGGGTTCATTGCCTCAGCCGTCGGAATTTTTATAATTGACCCCGCCCTGATTCGTGCATATTCACTTTTGCCGAGCGCATCGCCTAATACCGGTGCGCTGGCTGTCGGAGCAACGGCAGGGCTGGCTATATCCCTGCTGCTGCTGGCAAGCGGTTTGATTAAAAGAAGTTACGAATCAAATGCTTCCGCGGATGAAAAAGTAATTGAGCAAAAAAACAGTGAGGAGAAAATCAATAGACACAATAACAAGAAAGAATCAGCAGAATCGGATGGGGTTTCCAACGGCTTTAATCATCGTCTGGAAGCATGCAAAGAAATCATCTTTTTGCTGCCGATAATTATCTGCTCGGTGGGGCTTCTCTGGATTGTCAGAGAAGTTACAATAGTAGGGGCCTGGTGGAATGATTTTTCGCAACATCCTGTCGTTGCGGGACTTCTGGGCAGTTTATGGGGTTACTTCGTGGGCTGTGGTATCGTCTGGGGAATCCGTATCTTTGGTACCTTAGCCTTCGGAAAAGAAGCAATGGGGCTTGGTGATGTGCATCTGATGGGCGCTGCTGGGGCGGTGATAGGGCCGCTTTTCGTCTTTGTGGCATTTTTTGTGGCTCCATTTTTCGGATTAGCTTGGGCGGGCTTTCAAATGTTTTTTAAAAAAATTCGTCAAATTCCTTATGGTCCCTTCTTGTCTTTGGGTGTATTTGTTGTTATGATTCTACATGATTGGATTCGAAATTATTTGAGTTTCGTTTTTTATCGCTGAAACGGAAAGCTTAAATTCAATATTATAAGGAGATATCAAATGCAAACCACAAACAAAAAAACAATCGCTTTACTGATTTGTCTTGTATTATTTGTTCTTCTGCCCGGCTGTACCAACTGGGAGAAAAAATATAACGCTCTAAATGTGGAGCATGAGAATTTAAAGGGTCTTATCGAACGCGAAAGGTCCGAAAAGGGACAGCTTGCCGACCGCATTTCTCAAGACGCGATGACAATCGAAGAGCTCCAAAAACAGATTGAAAAGCGCAGCAAAACACCAGCCGACGTAACCGGTTTTGGAGAAGGCTATGATGTTTCATTTGACCCATCTAAAGGAACAATTACTGTAACGCTTCCGAACGCCATACTATTTGACTCGGGAAAGGCCGAGTTGAAAAAAGCAACCAGCGCAGAGCTTGACCACATTCAATCGGTATTGCGGGATAAATATGCCGGCAAACAAATAGATGTTGTAGGCCATACCGACACAGACCCCATCAAAAAATCTAAATGGAAAGACAACTGGGAACTTTCCGCTCAACGTTCTCTTTCTGTGCTCAGATACTTAGTCAAACGAGGAATCCCTGAAGAAAAGATTCAAGCAGTAGGTTGTGGAGAAAGCCAGCCTATCGCCTCCAATTCAACCGCCAGCGGCAAGGCAAGAAACCGCAGAGTCGAAATCGTGGTGCATATGAGGTGACGTCCCGTATCGCGTATTACGTAAAAAGACAATGAAGGATTTTTAATCCGGGTTTGCATATCACGCAAAACATCAATTAAACTACGGAACAAATGTTGTCGTTTTCGTCATACCGTCACTGCCGATACAGACAGTAACGGCACCGTGTTTAGGTGTATAGAACGACCTTGCGTTGGCTTTTGCTTTAATCGCCTGTTGTTGCCTTTCGTATTGGTTTCGGTCGCAACTGTGTATCAAAATATCCGCGTCGAGTTTTTCCAAAAAATTTGCCTCTAACGTATTGACCGAGCCGTGATGAGGGACAAAAACAACTTCCGCCTTCAGGTCAGGATACAGCCTAAGCAGTTCTCTTTGTGCGAAATTTTCAATGTCGGAGCATAAAAGTATATTGGTGCCGGCAAATTCGAGCAATGAAACTAATGATTTGTCGTTGTCTCCTAATTTTTCATTTTGGAATATCTGTTCAATCGGCCAGAGTATTTTTATATTGGCGCTGCCTCGGCTCAAATATTCGTTCAAGCGCTTTATCTTTATATCCTTTCCGCTCAGGCAGTCACTGAGAAATTTTGCTGAGCCCCACCGCTCGGCCTTGTCAAAAAAATCATCATTGGCATAAACACCGCCGACTTCGCACTGCTCTATAACCTCAGGTATTCCGTTTATATGGTCTATATCGTTATGGCTTATGATAATAGCATCAATCTTATTTACTCCAGCGTAGTCCAAAAATGGTGCGATAACTCGTCTGCCGACATCGCTTTTAAGCAGCGAGCCTGCGTCAAACAAAAGGTTGGCTTTGCCCGGAAGCTGTGCCAGTATCGCCTGTCCGTGGCCGACATCAAGACAGGTGACGACTAAATTGTCCCGATGTGTCCTCTGCCATTTCATAGCGCCCAAAAACACAATTATTACAAAAGTAGCCGCAATACATATTAGCTTTTTCACAAACGGTCTGCGAAAGTGAACAAAAAAAGCAAAAAGTAAAAAAGCATAATAGAGAATAACAACCGCAGATGGCACCTTGCCTATAAGTATCTCCGATATATTTAAGCTGGCTATAAATTTGACAAGCCAGATTAACAAACTGGCTAATGGGCTTATTATTACATCCAGCATTGCTGCCGCACTCGGAAGAAACAATCCAAAAATCATTTTGAAGTACCCAATAACCGAGATAAAACCTATCAGCGGTGAGACGATTACCGTCCAGACGCTCGTCAGATAGTTAATCGTATAGAACTTGTAAAGTAAAATACCGATGGTGGCTAGCCACGCCGCAAAACTTACGGAAAATACCGCGATTACCGGCGAAGTTAGTCGAGAGATGATACCAAAGTAAGGGCGTGGTTTTCCGGTCAAAGGTTGTTCGAGTAATGCTGCTACCTTTTCATTTATGAATCTGTCAATTGGGCCCGCGAAGAGTAAAATCCCGAACACAGATGCGAACGAAAGCTGCCAATCGGCTTCAAACAGGTAAGTTGGTCTTACGAGCAAAAGTATAACCGCTGCCAGTGACAGCGAGTTGAAGGGACTGGACTTTCGGCGAAAGAAAAATGATACACAGAAAACAGAGCACATAATCGCCGCTCTGAATGCCGGCGGTTGCGGCGGGATAACAAGCAAAAAGATACCTGCGGCAGCAAGACATATCGCCGCCCCTGTGCGTTTCATCAGGCCTGCTGCTTTACAAATCCGCCAGATAATCCAGAACAAAATCATAAAGTTCATTCCAGATAGACATATAAAATGTAACAATCCTGTCTTTTGAAATGCCCTGTAGGTATAGCTGTCGATTTCTGTCCTATGGCCAAGCACCAATGCCCGCAGCAGGGCGTAGTTCTGGCCCTCTATATCCAAATCCCCTCGCAACGCCTGGCTGGCTATTTCCCGGAGGTGCCTTTTTATTTTTATAAATGTCCCTGTTCTTCCGTAACCACTCTTCAATAATTCAACGGCCTCCCGCGATTGCACAGAAGCGCAGACAAAGACATTTTTTCTCGCCAGGTACTTTGCCACATTGAACTGTCCGGGATTTGTTGGCCCCTCGAATCTATCCAGCCAGCAAAACATTTGAACGTAATCACCGGCTCTCAAATCCAAGATTGGCTCATCGACCTGCACTCGAACGGTGCCAGCCGACTTTGTCCACCCCTCGATAGCTTCTACTTCGTTGAGCTTAAGGTAGAAGCTGGTGGCCGGGTCGGTGGGTTCGAACCGAACAAATTCCCAGTTTTGGTTTCTGTTAATGTATGGCTCGGTAACAATCAGGCCCCGAATCGTTGCCAGCTTAGACTCGTCGCTGACAAGATTCCGGATGTCGTTTGGCTTCGGCTGATGGAAGCTGAGCAGACGAATCGCACCGAGACATACAAAACAAAGTAGAGCACAAGAGCTTAATAGAACAGGAGCGTAAGAGCCGAGCTTGCCCTTTGTTTGGATAATAAAGAGCGAAACTGCCGACAGCGAACATATTACCAATAGTATCAGCCATAGCCAGAGTAATTGTGGCTCGTCGCCCGTCACCCGCGGACCGAGAAGTGTGCTTTGTATCAGAATCCCAATGATTAAACCGACTGCCGGGAAAACAAGAGGGCAGGTGCTTACGATTCGCTTGTGAAGATTTCTTCCAGCCAACTGCTGGTCAATCAAAGCTAACTTTCGCTTAATATCGTCCATAGTGAAACAGACTACAGACTCAAGACCAAAGACTCAAGACTAATTTTGAGGCCAAAAAAGGAAAATCTCGACATTATCTGAAGAATTGACTAATTTTATTAAAAGTGAATACGGCATCCCCACATAGATTCAAGGGGGGCAACCAAGACATCTGGCTAAAAAAATGAAAAAAAGCTTTTGACAAATATGCACATAATATACATAATAATGCATATAATTATATGTTTAAGGAATTGATAATGAGAACCACATTAAATATCGATGATAAATTGATAGACAGAGCGTCAAAATTAACCGGAGTTAAGGAAAAGACTTCTATAGTTAGACTTGGCCTAAAGGCCTTAATCGCTCTTGAGAGCAGCAAAAGACTTGCCAAATTGGGCAGAACTGAAAAGAAATTAAAACCCATACCCCGCAGAAGAAGCGGAGGTAGATAATATGGTTCTGGTTGATAGTTCTGTATGGGTCTCTCACTTCCGTGCCGGCAATCCTGACCTTGAGATTCTACTAAATGATGGAAGAGTTGTTTGCCATCCATTTATCATCGGTGAGCTGGCCTGCGGAAACCTTGAGAATCGGACTGAGATACTTTCCCTGCTGCACTCTCTTCCTATGGCAGAACAAGCGGAACATGAAGAGGTTTTGCAATTTATTGAAAGTAATCGGCTTATGGGCAGAGGAATCGGCTATGTTGACGCCCACCTGCTTACTTCTGCCGTTCTGACGGGAATTCCATTTTGGACACTTGATAAAAAGCTGCGGCAGGTGTCCTTAAAGCTTGGTGTTGGACTGCAATAACATCCAGTGCAAAAAGACTACAGACACAAGACCAAAGACGCAAGTGTAATTTTTCCAAAAAGAACAAGTCCATTTTCCCTTATGTCATTCCCGCGCAAGCGGGAATCCATAAGGTGCACAGAAGAAGAGGCACTAAGAGGTCAAAGGGCATTTTTTATCTGTAAATTGTTGCTATAGAAGAAGTGTTGAAGGTATAGTTTGGAAGGAATCTTTTTTTGGTAAATTTTGACGGACTAAAAATCAGTCAATTAATTTCAGGAATCACTATTAAATATGTAATCTTTAAGGAGATTTTGAGATGGAATTGGGATTTTATGATTATGACTTGATCATTAATTTAGAAACACAGGTGGATTTATACAAACAAGACCGACAAGAACACTGGGAAAGCCAGGGAGATAAGACATTAGGTGATGTGTCGGAAATATTTAACCGAGCTGAAAGTTTTGCGGAAGCGGTCCTTAAAAACTATGAGACGCTAATACCTGTCAAAGAGAGAAATGAAGAAGTTTCTTTTTTCCAAAATGAATTTCAGAGAATTATTGAGGTTCAAGAAGAATTGAATAAAAATTCGGTAGTTATTGCGGAATCTAACCTTACCCCTGATGAAAAGAGAGCAGCAATATTGAAACTTCTTGAAAAATGGCCTGAAAAACCTGATTCTGAAACGTCCCCTCTTAGGTTGGTGTGGGAAAGATTTGTTATAGATATGAGCTGGGAGGCTATTGAAAAGATAAGAGAAGGTGCATTAAGAATTTTCAAGCTGTATAAGTTGGTACTGGACTCTTCACCTTCTGAATCAACGCAAAAGTTTCTCTCAAGACTTACCCGTTGTTATGTTTGGGAATTTGATCCAGAGTGCATTATACTTTGTCGAGCTGTTGTTGATACAGCATTCAGGGACAGAGTAACCGATACAATCTGTGAAAAACATTTTGGCAAAAATAATAGATATGAGTTTACCCTCAGTAATAGAATACAGGCCGCTTATAAAGAAGGAATTATTGATAAGGAGATAAGGCGTAAAGCCTTCATAGTTAAAACCCGAGGTGATAAAGCTGTACATTATCAACCAGACCTTACAAAAAATGTCTGGGAGACAATTTGCCACACGTTAGATGTTTTGAAGAAAATTATATAGGACAATATACATGTCACGCACGACGCGTTATGCAATACGAACCATGAGTCACGATTCACAAGTTATTTTCTCTTTATCATTCATATACGAGCGGAGGACTTTGGGGATTGTTACCGAACCGTCGCGGTTCTGATAGAGTTCCAGAATAGGAATCAATATTCTTGGTGAGGCAATTACAGTATTGTTCAACGTATGACTGAATTTGATTTTCGATTTTTCCTTCTGTCTTCCGTCTTCTGTCTTCTGACTTCTGTACCTGAGGTTCATTCTTCTGGCCTGGAACTCGTAGAATTTGCTTGCGCTGTGTGTTTCACAATAGCCGCCGCGTGATGGCATCCAGGCTTCGATGTCGAATTTTTTCACCTGTCCTCTGCCGAGGTCGCCCGTGCAGACATTCGCAACCCGGTATGGCAGCTCCAGCGCCTGCATTACCGCCTCGGCGTTGGCTAAAATCTCATCGTGGAATTTGTTGCTTTCTTCTATGCTGTTCTCACAGATGACCACCTGCTCGACCTTATCGAACTGGTGGATTCTGTATAGGCCGTATGTGTCTTTGCCTGCGGCGCCGGCCTCACGTCTAAAACAGCTTGATAGTGCAACATATTTTAACGGCAGCTCTTCGACGCTTAATATCTCGCCCATCCGGTAGGCCGTTAAAGGGACCTCGGCTGTCCCTGCCAGATTGAGCTGGTCCTTTTCCATTCGGTAAGTCTGGTCTTCGGAGCCGGGGAAAAAACCAGTGCCTGTCATCGCCTCGTCTTTCATAAGAAGCGGCACCGACATCGGGACATATCCTTTATCGACCATGAAGTCCATTGCGAACCGCAGAATCGCCCAGTGCAGCAGCGCCCCATCGCCTTTTAGAATGTAGTTTCTTGTCCCTGCTAATTTCACGCCTCGCTCGATATCTATAATGCCCAGGGCCAATCCCAATTGTACGTGGTCTTTAGGCTCGAAATCGAACCACCGAATATCTCCCTCCCTTCTTATCTCAACATTTTCGGTCTCGTCCTTCCCGATGGGCACATCATCATCAGCCGGCTGAGCCACCAACTGCATAAGCGCATCCATTTCCGGCTGCAAAACCTTAATATTCGAATTAAGTGACATCTCAATGCTCTTTAGTTCTGACAGTCTCCCCAACTTTATGAATTTTTCAGGTCCATCAAGTTTTGGAATTGATTTGCCGATTTGATTTTTCTCTGTCGAAATCTCTTGCAATTGTTGCTTTTGTTCTCTCAAAATATCATCTACTTCGAGCAATCTGTCGATATCGACATCGAAGTTTTTATCCTTTGCGGCTTTCTTGAACCTTTCAGGATTTTCTCGTATTTGCTTAATATCAATCATAGTGTTTATTTGGTTATCAGCATATCAGGTTATCAGGTAGTGAGTATCCAGCGTCCTGATTACCTGATGACCTGATTCCTTGATACCCTGCATCCTGATTTCCTGGTACCCTGATATTCGCTTTTTTCACTGTTGCGGACGATTTATTGCGCTTATTTCACGTTTATTTTTCCAGGCGTTTCGAGCCTACAATAAGCCAGGCCCCGTCTTCTTTCTGGAGATTGTATTCGAGCGTGAACGTTCCTCTTTCGGAAACAAATACAACAGGACCAAATGTAGCCTTGTCGCCTTCAATCATAATTTTGACATCTTCGATATTAATCTGGACGTTCTCCATAAAGTTACTTTCGAAGGCTTTGTTCATAAACTCGCGCATCGAATCCTTGCCGGTCCCTCGCGTAGAGACATAGTTCATAGAATAGACAGCCATCAGCTTATCCAAATCCTCAGCCATCAGAGATGCTTTCCAGTTGTCCATTGTGGTGCTGATGAGCTGCTCATCGGAAGGCCCCGCGGTTTGGCAGCCACAAACCAGGATTGCTACAAGAACAGCCATACTCAGGTTTATAAATGACTTTTTCATATTTTCTCTCCAATTTACTTTTGTTGCCCTTCTGGTCGGCAAGCCGGAACGTCCGTTTGTCACATTTTAAGAAGTGTAACTTGCACTCGAACTGACGTCAATTCAAATTCGTATCCAGCATTAGGTTATCAGTTTAACAGGTTATCAGGTAGTGGGTATCAGGATAATAGGGTATCAGAGTAAACTCACCTTTTTGCACCTTTCTTTTCTCTAATGTATCGGATATAACCATTGATACCTCGAAGAACTTCCTCGTAACTTTCCACCCATCTTTGTGATTGCTCAGAATCTAAATAACCTTTGCCTGATAATTTTCGTATATGATTTTGTGTTTCTCCAACTTCCCTTCGTGCGATATTAAATCCTTTTATTTTGTTATTATAGTAATATGTGGTATACCCTTCGGCGATATTATCACATACAGAAGACGAAGAACGCTCAATTTGGTCTCTCAATCTAAACCTTTCATTTCGAGGTAGCGTCTTACAGAAAATGTGAATTTCCTGCATGAGTTCATGTGCTTTCTGCCATACCCAGAGCTTTTCAAAACCCGCTACCAGCTTCTCCTGATATTCTGATTTACTGATATCCTGCATCCTGGTCACCTGATCACCTAATTACCTTCTCTGTTCATATCTTTTGATGATTACGACATTATTCTGTCCGCCGAATCCGAAGGACTCATTCATTGCAACATCAACCTGACATTTCCGTGGCTTATTGGGCACGTAATCCAAATCAAGCTCAGGGTCAGGGTCCATCAGATTCATTGTCGGCGGCAGAATATTGTCCCGTATGGCCAGGACACAGGTAATCAATTCGGCTGCGCCGGCTGCTCCTATCAGATGACCAAGCATACTCTTGACACTGCTGGCAGGTGTATTTTTCGCCTCTTCTTTGAAAACCGCTTTGATTGCCCTGGTCTCTATTGAGTCGTTCTCCATTGTGCTTGTGCCGTGCGTGTTTATGTAATCAACGTCCTTATAGGTAATACCGGCATCGGTAAGCGCCGCAGTCATTGCCTGTATTGCGCCTCTGCCTTGTTCGTGCATGTCGGTAACTCTGAATGCATCGGAGCTGCTGCCGTAGCCGATGACCTCAGCTAATATTTCAATTCCCCTTTTTTCCGCTGAGGTCAAAGATTCCAGGATAAGTATCGCTGCGCCTTCACCGAGGATGAATCCGTCTCTGGTAGCTGAGAACGGCCTCGATGCCGTTTGCGGACTGTCATTTCTTGTCGATAGGGCGGTGAGACGATTAAAGCCCATAAGGCCCAGCGGATGTATCATTGAATGCGCACCGCCTGTAATCATTATGTCCGCATCACCTTTGCGGATTAGCATCATTGCCTCGCCAATAGCCTGAGTGCTTGCCGCACAGGCGGTAAGGCAGCTTCTTGTCGGCCCGCGAGCTCCCGTGAGCACTGCGATATGAGCGGCCGGCATATTCGGCTCCTGCTCAAGCTCGCACATCGGGTCCATTCTGCCGAAAGCGACCTGCGCCCAACGGCCCCAGTCCATTTCGTTTTTTTCTGCATTCCAGGCCTCGACAAGAGCAGCGAAAAACACATCATTGTCAACAGAGCCTTCGCCCGCCCCTAAATAAATTCCTAATCTGCTTCGGTCTATTCCATCGGTCAGCTCAGCGGTTTCAACATCAATCCCGGCCTGTCTGCAGGCCTCAACCGCTGCGCCGATTACAAAGCCGGAGCCGCGATTGCTATGTTGGTGCAAGTGCGGATTGTTTGTATATTTCCTGAAGTCGTAATCCTTAACCTCGGCATCGAATGTGGTAGGAAACGTTGAGGCATCGAAAATGGTGGTTTTAGCCATTCCGCTCTTGCCCGCCAATATTGACTGCCAGAGCGTTTCCACATCGTTGCCGAGGGGACAAACAATGCCCATCCCGGTTATCACGACTCGCTCATTTGTTTCTTTCTTTAACATTTACCTGTCCATCTCACTTCTGGTGTATAAGTGTATAAATTCGAAATTCTAAGCACGAAATCCTAAACAAATCCGAAATTCTAATGTTCAAATTTTCAAAACGTATTGTTTGGTTCATTCGAATTTTGGTCATTCGATATTGTCTCGAATTTCGGATTTCGTGCTTCGAATTTTGACAAAAAACAAGATTTTCGTTATCAAGTGGCGCTGTAGTATTAATATTTGCTATTTTTTTAGCACCAGTGCTGCTGTTTGCCCGCCATAAGTGTAGCTGCAGCACAGTGCATAACGAATTTTTTTTTCCTGCGTCTGATTTGTAATATTCAAATCGCAGCCATTAGCTTTTTTATTGCAGTTTTTCGCAGCGGGAATCTTACCATTGGCCATTGCACAAACTGCGGCGATGACATCAAGCGCTCCGCTCGCAGCGCCTGTGTTACTCAACATACTTTTCGTCGGCCAAACAGGGATTCCGGCAGCAGCTTCGCCGACAGCAGCCTGGATTGCTTTTGCCTCAGCCAAATCATCGGCTGGTATTCCCGTCCCGTGCGGGATTATCAGGTCCAAATCCTCCGGTTCTATCTGTGCATCTGCTATTGCCTTGTTTATTGCTATCTCAATGCCTTTGCCATCCGGCTCAAGATGTTCATACACTGGATTGATACTATTACTCTGGCCGATTCCAGCCACTTCGGCAAAAATCTTCGCACCTCGCCTTTCGGCATTTTCCAGACTTTCCAGTATCACTATACCGGCAGCTTCACCAAAGACCGAGCCTTTGGCATCGGCATCAAAAGGTCTGCACGCGGAAGCCGGCCCATCATTGTTTTGGTCGGTAGCTCTTTTGAGCAGGCACTGGCGAATCATAACTATCGGATTTACCTTCGCCTCAGCTCCGCCAGCCAGAGCAACGTCACTGCCGCCGCGAGCGATAATCTGTGCCGCCTCAGCTATCGCCAGATGCGCGGACGTCTCAGCACAGGTAATTGTATTGCTCGGACCCTGGATATCATGGATGATACCTATATGGCAGGCGAGCATATTGGGCAGGTATTTCAAAAGCCATAAAGGCGTTACAAGCTCAAGGCCCACCTTGCCCCATTTATGAATGTCAAACTTGCCGTCGGTAATGCTTGCTGCCACCGCAGGAGCCAGCTCTACGAGGTCACAGCTTATAAGCCCGGCACCCAGATTTATCGCCACACGCTCGGCATTGACATTGACGTTTTCCGGGTCGATACCTCTCGTGATAAGGCCGGCTTGAATAAGAGCCTCGTTTGCAGCAATAACGGCCAGCTCGATGTCCCTGGACATCAGCTTGACTGCTTTGCGATACGTCTTCGGAACATATTTTTGAATCTTGTATTCGGGGACCTGGCCTGCTATCTTGCAGTTGAAGCCCGCAGGGTCGAATGCTGTAATCGTATCTATCCCAGCACGACCGGCGCAGAGTCCCGCCCACGTATCGCCGACGGTTAATCCAAGCGGAGTAACTGCGCCAAGTCCGGTTATTACTACGCGAGCCGAATTCATCGCTTTTGCTCCGAATCGGCAGCGCCGGCACCAGATGAAATAACATCTCGAAAAAGTGACTCGAATACGGAGGTATCAGAACTGAACACGAAATTCTCTTCCGGGAATTCTTTGCCTGCCAGATTCCGGTCTATATGACTGAACATCAAGTCTATCTCGGCAATTAGCTTATCCTCGCAGGTGATTTTGCCGCTCGTGCTTGCGGCTTCGGGGGCGATGGATTCAATTTGTGCATCTAATTTTATCGTATCGCCAGGCCTTACGTAGTCGAAAAAGACGGCTTTTTTAATCTTTGCGAGGATGACTTTTTCCTGAAATTTTTTTGCCTCGCCGACGAGTATGCCAGACGTCTGCGCCATCGCTTCAATCATCAAGCATTCCGGCATAACCGGAAAGCCGGGAAAATGGTCGTGCAAATGCTCTTCGGCTAACGTTACATTCTTAAGTGCTACGGCATGTTGGCCGCTTTGAAACTCAACAAATTTGTCTATCCAAATCCAACGCATTTTTCGCCTATATCAAAGTTAGCGGCAGATTGACTTAGAGCCATCCTGCCGATAATACCCTCAGGTACTTTACATTATTAGGCCGCCTCAAGCTTACCTTCCACGTAATTTACAATCGCATTGACGGTGAACAGGTCGCCTAACTTGTTAATATCAGGGTCACTCTCGAAGGCCGTTATGTCTGTATGCGGCATCCTTTCTCGCAATTCAGCCAGTCCCTTTTCGGTCAATTTGCCGTTATGGACAAATTCGGAATCATTCATCAGATTCTCGGCAGGAAAAAGCTCTTCACGCGGGATTTTTATTCCGAACGCCTTCTCCAATCGAAATACTATGTCTAAAAAGTCGATGCTTTCGGCCCCCAAATCTCCCATCAAGGTCGCATCGGCTGCAACCTCATCGTCATCAACACCCAGAGCATCGACCAGAACCTCCTGAACCTGCTGAAAAATTTCGTCCCGACTCATTGCCATACTTTTTTACCTCCAGTATTCAATTTCGTATCGCGTGGTATCATGATATTTGTGCCAAACAAGGATTTATCCACTGCTTAATATCTTCCATCTTTTTTTCATATTCTCGATTATCGTAGCATCCACTGCCGCCATTGCTGAACTTCGGTCGGCTAAATTAAAATGCCTTAAACCGAATTGTGCCTCAACAATTCGCTCGCCCTGCGATAAGCCAAAGCCGCTAAAGCTGCTGATGTTCTCTTCGATAGTCTTAGCCTGGACCGTGTATTCTATCTGGGCACCGGGCGCCAGAAAACTTTTATATTTTACATTTCTTGCCTGCTCAAGCAATATCATACTGTGGGCGAAATTTTCTGTAAGTCGTACCAGCCAAGATGCCGACTCAATTAGCCCTTCAAGCAGCAACACACCCGGCAGCACAGGAAACGTTGGAAAATGGTCCGCCAGATATTCCTCAGCCAAAGAAACACTCTTGACCGTCTTTATCTTCTCGCCGTTGTCCAGCGAAACAATCCTGTCAATAAGTATAAATCTCATAAGTTAGTTCAGAGCTCGCAGTTCATAATATTTAGCCCGCCGTTTTACGGCGGGTTAGACGCACGCCGCAATACGATATACGAGTTCCAATCGTTTTTCCAGCCTTTTTTCTTTTTTAGGCACGGATGTACACGGACTTTTTAAAACACAGACTAACACGGATTGAAATATAGCCACAAAAAGGCACAAAAAATACTTGCCTGTAGTTCCGATAAATCAGTATAATACCTGTGGTAGGAGCGGAAAGGTTTTAGTTCATTTTTTGACGGAGGCCAAATATGAGTAATCTAATTAAGCCCATTGGCACAATAATTGTACTTCTTGCCATCTTTTTATTCAGCATTCCTGCTCAGGCCAAATATAGTGGAGGTACAGGAGAGCCTAATGACCCGTACCAGATCGCTACGGCTGCGGATCTGATCGCCCTCGGCGAGACTCCCGAAGACTACGACAAGCACTTCATCCTGACACGCGACATCGACCTGGACCCCAACCTCCCTGACGGCAGGGTCTTCGACAAGGCCGTCATTGCACCGGATGCCAACGTAGTTGAAGACTATTTCCAGGGAACTCCTTTCACGGGCGTTTTCAATGGCGACGGGTATACGATTTCGCATCTGACAGTTGAGGGTGGGGAATCGCTGGGCCTGTTTGGAGTATTGGATTATGGGGCGGAGGTCAGAGACCTTGCAATCATGGAGATCAATGTGAACGGATCGAGCGGCGTTGGCGCACTGGCAGGCTCTAACCAGGGTAACGTGACTTGCTGTTACAGCACCGGGGCGGTCAGGGGCAGCGATGATGTCGGCGGTCTCTTGGGGTTCAACTACGGTACTGTGACCAAGTGCTACAGTACCGGCGCCGTGAGTGGCAATGGCGCGGTCGGCGGGTTGGTGGGTGCAAATTATGATAACGTGACCCAGTGCTACAGTACCGGTGCGGTCGATGGAAACGACGATGTCGGGGGACTGGTGGGGTTCACCGGCGACGTCAGCATCATAACCGACTGCTACAGCACAGTTGGAGTCAGCGGCAGTTCGAGTGTTGGCGGGTTGGTGGGACGGGTGTTTTACGGTTCGGTGATCCTTTGCTACAGCACCGGTGGAGTCAGCGGCAGCTCCGCCGTGGGCGGTCTCATGGGCTACAACCTAAACGGTTCTGTGACGAGTTCTTTCTGGGACACCCAGACATCGGGCCAGAGCGTGAGTGCTGGCGGCACAGGCAAAACCACGGCCCAGATGCAGATGGCCAGCACGTTTATTGGGTGGTGGTATGGTTCGATTTGGACGATTGACGAAGGGAAAGACTACCCGCATCTGTATTGGGAAGGCATGCCTGGACAACCCATCTCAAATCCATATGCCGGAGGGAGTGGAAGACCAGCTGATCCCTACTTGATTCAAACTGCCGACCAGCTTAATGCTATTGGTCTGGCGGTATCCGACTGGGACAAGCACTTCAAGCTGATCGCCGATATTGACCTGGACCCCAAGCTACTTGGTGGTAAGGTCTTCGATAAGGCCTTCATCGCGCCGGATATGGATCCGAATGATACATGGGGTGAGTTCCAAGGGACTCCTTTCATCGGTGTCTTTGATGGCAATAGTCATACAATCTCGAATCTGACAATAAGAGGTGTAGGACACCTGGGACTGTTTGGCCAATTGGGGCGGTGGGATGCGCCTGGCGGGGAGGTGAGGAACCTGGGCGTTGTTGATGTGAACGTGTCAGGCTCAGGCTCCGTCGGTGGTCTGGTGGGCGGAAACGAGGGTTGTGTGACCGATTGCTACAGCAGCGGTACGGTCACTGGGGGTGGTTTTGCCGGCGGGCTGGTGGGAAACAATTACCAGTTTGCCAACATCTCCAACAGCTACAGCACCTGCGCGGTCACTGGGGATGACTTTGTCGGCGGGTTGATAGGAGACAACGGAGGTGATGTGGCCCACTGCTACAGCACGGGCACGGTCAGCGGAAAGGGGTGTGTCGGCGGATTGGTCGGTGGGAACAATGAATTCGGCGCTGTCTCGTGCTGCTACAGCAGCGCTGCAGTTACTGGCAAGGATCTGGTCGGTGGGCTGGTGGGTTTAAACGGGAGCTACACCTATGTGACCCAGTGCTACAGCACAGGCAAGGTCATTGGGGATGATGATGTAGGCGGCCTGTTGGGCCGCACGATGTGGTGGGTGTTCAATTGTTTCTGGGACACGCAGACCTCAGGCCAAGCCACGAGTGCTGGCGGGACAGGCAAGACCACAGCCGAGATGCAGGACCCAAAAACGTTCATAGCTGCGGGGTGGGATTTTGTCAATCAACCAGACGGTCCGCACGATATCTGGGCTGAGCCTGATGGCATAGGGTACCCGGTGCTGTTTTGGCAGATCCCAGCCGGTTTTGGGCTGCCAGACTTTTCGGGGGGAACCGGAGAACCTAATAACCCCTATTTGTTGTCGAATGAAGAGGATTTGAATAGCATTGGTCACAATCCAAGACTCATGAGATGCCACTTCAGGGTGGCGGCTGATCTTGACATAGCGGGCTTTCCGTATCACCAGATAGGCGATGACGAGTACCCTTATGATGGGACGTTTGACGGCAACGGCAAGACAATCCGAAAGCTCAGTGATACCCTTTTCAGATGCGTCACCGGCCTGATCAAAGATTTGCGATTGGTCGATCCCAATTGTATTAGCTCGCCGGTTAGAAGTAATTATGGCACGATCAGTGGTTGCTCCGTTCAGGGCGGCAGCGTTTCGGGCGGAGGTCTTGTTGCATACAACAAGGGGACTATTATCAGTTGCTACACTGCTTGCGCGGTCACCGGCACAGACGGTGTCGGCGGGCTGGTGGCGTACAATGGTGGTACTGTGATCCAGTGCTACAGCACCGGTAAGGTCAGTGGCACCGGCAAGGTCGGGGGGCTGGTGGGGCACAATTGGGGCGGTGACGTGACCCAGTGCTACAGCACCAGTGCGGTCAGTGGCAATTCCTCTGTTGGTGGGCTGGTGGGGTACAACAGCGCCGATGTGATTTACTGCTACGGCACCGGTTCAGTCAGCGGCAATTGGGGTGTCGGAGGACTGGTGGGATACAACTGGTATGGGAATGTGAGCCACTGCTACAGCACCGGTGCGGTCACAGGTTGGAACGTCGGCGGGCTGGTCGGATCCAACAGGTGGTTGTCGGGCCAGGATGATCCTGTGACGCAGTGTTTCTGGGACACCCAGACCTCTGGCCAGGCTGCCAGTGCCGGCGGCACAGGCAAAACCACGGCCGAGATGCAAATGCAAAGTACTTTTACTGATGCAGGCTGGGACTTCGTGGGCGAGACGGCTAATGGCATGGACGACATCTGGTGGATTCTCGAAGGCAAGGACTATCCGAGACTTTGGTGGGAAGCTCACAATTGATTATTGATTATTGACTATTGATTATTGCTCTGCAATCTCCTTCGACTGGGCTCAGGACGGCGTCTGTGCTCTCTGAGGCTATGAACCTTGTCCGATTTTTATTTGTTCCTTTGTGCCTTATTGGCTATAATTATTTTTTACACGACCATAATGCCATGATTAATATCTCCCACTGGCTTTTCTGTTGGCAGATTAGACCAGATTTGATACAATTAGCATAATTGAAACGATAGAAGTTATTATAAATTACCAAACAGGAGATAATAGAATGCTTAAAATAACCGGATATATCGAAAAAGATGCAGAGACAGGCCTATACGTGGCTATTGTTCCAGGAATTCCGGGTGCCCACACTCAGGCGGAATCTCTGGATGAGCTCCAAAAAAACCTCAAAGAAGTAGTCAAATTGTGCCTTATTGACGATTACAATAATCATATCAAAAGACTATAAAGGCATTAAAGGTTACTAATAGTTCATATATTGACAACGGAAGGAATAAAAAATGAAAAGGTTCTTTACCCTTGAATACTGGGAAGATGATAGCTGGTTTGTAGGAAAACTAAAGGAAATACCGGGTGTTTTCAGCCAGGGCAAAACCGTAGAGGAACTGAAGGAAAATATAATCGATGCATATCGTATGATGCTGAAAGAATCCGATGTCGAAGATAAACATCCTGATGTTAAATGTATAGAACTGGGAGTCGAAGTTTGAAACGAAAGGACTTGATAAAGGACGTTGTTAAAGGCGGTTGTTATTTGAATATACGCGGTGCGAAAATATCGGATGTTAGTAGAATTAACGCTTTGATTAGTTCCTACGCGGAGCGGGACAGGATGCTGTTTCGCTCGATGGCTGATATTTATGAGAACCTCCAGACATTCACTGTAGCCGAGGCCGATGGTAGCGTGGTCGGCTGCTGCGCGCTGGAGATTATCTGGTCGGACTTGGCGGAAATAAAATCGCTGGCTGTCGAAGAGGCAAATAAAGATAAAGGCATCGGCAAGATGCTGGTAGCCGCCGCACTCGAACAGGCTGGCCAGCTTGGTGTCCCGAGGGTCTTTGCGCTGACGCTTGAGCCGGACTTTTTTGAAAAATTGGGCTTTAAGGTTGTCGAAAAAGAGACGCTGCCGATGAAGGTCTGGAGTGATTGTGCGAAATGTCCCAAGCAGGATGAGTGCGATGAAATAGCAGTAATAAAAGAAATACGAAATCCGTAGCACTCCACAGGACACCTTGCGGTGGAAATCCTAAACAAACTTGTCTGACGACAGTCAAGATTCAAATGACAAAAATTCAAAATTCCGTTTGGAACATTAGGTATTTGAATTTCGTATTGTTTAAGTATTTCGGATTTAGATATTCGAATTTGTAAAAGATTAGCCTACCTGCCGGCGTTGGAAGAGGGCGATGGCCAATGCGAGTATGGCCGCTGTGTAACATAAGGCGTAAGAAGCACTTATCACGATATATTTTTCAGGAACCTGGCTTCCTTCATAAATGGCGTCGCTAATCCAGAAAATCTGCAGATTAGGCACTAAAAATCTGCCTATTCTGGCCCACAAATGGGTTTGGGCAAATCTGCCAAACGCATAATCGCTTATAAGACCCAATAAAAAAATCCCGATACAGGCCGAGAGCGTTACCACAATGTTGAACCTGGCGGAAAGTGCCACCGCCAGGGCCACAATCATTATTGCAGCCAAAAGAAGCAATACCGAGCCATAGATATCCACAGTGCTTATATTATTTCCCTTTGGATTAAATTGCCAGTTGCGGTCAATAAAAGCCAGGAACACGATGCCGAATGTAGCAAATATGCCGGTCAAAACGATGGCTGTGGATGAGAACTTCCAATCATAAGTGTAGTTAAAAAAAGCACTTAGTATGAATGCTGCCAGAACAACCGCTGCCGCTGTGCCGATAACGGTCCAGTCGTGCAGGTCATTTACCGTTTCGAGGACGCCGTGTCTTATCGCCATCAGCAGGGCGATGGTGCAAATATAGTGAGCCAGAATCACAGCAGCAGCTACACCAAAAAATTTGGCTATAATGAATACCGGACGCTGGACAGGCTTGCTCAGGACCGTGGTTATCGTCTTATTCTCCAGCTCCTGGGCAACAGCTCCGCAAGCGGAAAATATTGCTATGAACAAGCTGGTCAAAAACAGCGTAGATAATCCTATCTCGCGCAAGAGTTTGTTGTCGTCGCTCATTGTGTACATCGTCAAAGAAGGACTGATAAAGAATAAGAACAATGCGGCAACAATGATAATGGCATAGACGGGTTGTCTCAGGGTTTCTATGAAAGTATTTTTCGCTATTGTAAATAACTTATTCATCTTCCACTACCGGCTCGCGCCGGCTTTGCTAACTGCCAGGGTGTCGCGATTTTGGCCTTATACCAAAGCTTAATTTTTTTATAATTGCACCTATACCAAAATAACGCTTATTGTTATATTACGCAGCTTAAAACTTGTAAAGAGAATACACAGTTCTTAAATCAATACTGTGTTCGAGGTTTTTTGTTCGGAATATATAACAGGGATACAAAATGACAATATCATCCAAACGCCCTGAACACATATCGCTGGTATCTTTGGTTTTGAGCGTTGTCTTTTTTGGTATTGCCTTTTTTTTAGGCCGATGGAGCGGCTTCTTTGCAGTCTCAGCTATTGGCTGGCTAATCCTCTCTTCCGCCTTCATTTGGCTGGTCTTATGCTTACAGTTCCATCAGCGCGTCCTGGCCGAGCAGGAAAAGCTCGATATGAGCCAACTGGGCAACGATGAGAAGGCCTCGGCAATCTTCCAAGCCGATGGTGAACGTGCCGGTTTATTTGCCGCCGCTCAACGCCGCCTGCAAATTCTCGAAAAATGGTTCATCCCCATTTTCTCAGTAGTAATAGCCGCTTACCAATTAGGTCTCGGCCTGTATTTATTAAAGACTATCTTGTCCGGCCTGGAAGGCGAACCCAAACAACCGTTGCTTTGTGCAATTGGTATGACGGCTATTGCGTTCACCAGCTTTTTAATCTCCCGCTATGCTACAGGTATGTCGGCTCAGCCGCAGTGGAAGCCGTTAAGGGCAGGGGGCAGCTCCCTGTTAGGCATAGCCGTCTTGTGTTTTGCTTTGGCCATTGGTTTGGCATTGTCACAATTCAAGTATTTCAACGTCCTAAATGTAATCAACTGGATTGTTCCGATTCTGCTGTTTTTCCTCGGTGCCGAGACCGCTTTTAATCTCATCTTAGACATATATCGTCCAAGACTGAAAGGCCGATACAGCAGAAGCGCCTTCGACAGCAGACTGTTGGGAATTATAAACGAACCGGGCGGAATATTCAGAAGCGCTGCAAGTGCCATTGATTATCAGTTTGGTTTCAAGGTCTCTCAAACCTGGTTTTATAAACTGCTCGAAAAAGCGATAGCGCCTTTGATTTTATTTGCCGCCGTTACACTATATTTTTTAAGCTGCATAGTTGTAGTTGCTCCCAATGAGGAAGCGATAATAGAACGCTTCGGCAATCCGCTAAACGGCGCTAATGAAGTCAGGCTTGTCGGTCCCGGCCTGGCTTTCAAATGGCCCTGGCCGATAGATATTGCATATAAACATCCGACAAAAAAAATTATGGAGCTTAACATCGGCTTTGTCCCCAAGGCCAAGGCGGATACTGATAAAGTAGGCTACGGCCCATTACTCTGGGGCCAGCAGCACTATGAAGAAGAATACAATCTGCTTGTGGCCAGTAAACAAACAACGAGCGGGCCCTCCGATGCATCAGCCGTGCCGGTAAGTCTTGTCATAGCTGCTATTCCTGTTCAATATCGCGTGAAGGATTTGTATTCTTTTCTCTATAACCATAACCAACCTGAAAAGCGGCTCGAGGCCATTTGTTATCGCGAGCTTACAAAATTTGCGGCCAGCGCCAAAATAGAGGTTGATGATGAAACTGACCTCGAGCAGAGTCTGCTCGGAGCCGGCAGGTACAAGGCCAAGGACTTTTTGACCGACAAAATTCAGAAGGCAGCAGACGAAGCTGGCTTAGGTATTGAAATCGTATTTCTTGGTCTGCAGGGCATTCACCCTCCGCCTGAAGTAGCAGCCGATTATCAGAGTGTTGTCGGGGCCGTCCAAAAAGAGCAGGCGCTTATCCTCGAGGCTCAGGCAGAGAGAAATAAGAGTTTGAGCACACTCGTAGGTTCCGTAGAGGCTGCCGACGAGCTTTACGGCCTTGCAGCAAAATATCAGCAGGCCGCAAACTCAAAAAACCCTGATGATGTCGAGAGCCTCGGTAATGAGCTTGATATGGCTTTTGAGAATGCCAAGGGCGATATTTTTAAAACCCTCAGAGAATCACAAAGCTATGCCTTTGAAAAAGAGACTCTTGCAAAAGCAACCGGCGAACGTTTCGCCAGCCAGGTCAAGGCCTACAGAGCAGCGAAAGAAATTTATAAACGCCAGCTTAGGTTGAATGTCCTCGAGGAAGCACTGAAGAATATACGAAAATATGTCGTGGTCGCCGACCAGAACGATACACAAGTTTTCATAATTGACGTCCAGGAAAAACTAACGCCAAGCATATATGACATAGGTGGCATTGAGGAGCAGAGCGAAAAATGAAAAATATAGCCATTACAATTTTTATCTTATTAGTAATCATCATTATGGGTTTGTACCTTATTGCGTTTCAGGTCAGAGAGACCGAATCCGCTCTTGTAACGAGATTCGGCAAGCCTGTCCGGGAAATTACCGAGCCAAATCTATGCTTCAAATGGCCTGCTCCCATAGAGCGCGTGCACAGGTTTGATTCCCGCATGCAGGTTTTTGAGGCCGACCTCGGCGAGACGACTACCAAAGGTGCCGTCCCGATTATCGTAAATACTTATGCCGTTTGGAGAATCGCCGAGCCTTTGAAATTCTTAAATGCCGTTGGCACCGTCAAGAAAGCTGAGGAGAAACTGTACAGCCAGATTACCGACACTCAAAACAGAGTCATTGGCCAGCATTCCTTCGGCGAATTTGTGAACAGCGACCCGGCCAAAATAAAATTCAAGGAAATTGAAGATGAAATGCTCGCCAACCTTAAACAAACCGTCAGCGATGAATACGGGATTGAAATCAAAACCCTCGGCATAAAGCAGCTAAAGGTCAGCAAGGACGTCAGCAAAGATGTCTTTGAGCGAATGAAGACCGAAAGGAAACGCAGGACCGAAGCTACCATCGCCCGGGGAGAGGCCGAGGCGGCCAAGATAAGAGCTGATGCCAACTTAAAAAAGACTGAGCTGCTTGCCGCCGCAGAGGCAAGAGCCAAGGCCATACGAGGCCAGGGGGACGCTGAAGCCGCCAAATATTACGAATTGCTTGAAGCCGAACCTGAACTGGCGATGTTATTACGGGACCTCGAGAGCTTAGAGAAGATTTTGAAGGAGCGGTCAACTATCGTTATACCCGCCGATTCGGAACCTTTTAAACTATTAAAAGATATCCCGTCACTGGAGCTGAAAAAATAACAAGCACCTCAGAGTTTTGTATCAGAAAAAATAAACCCTACGCAGGATTATGGCAGAAGAAGATAAACAAAGTAATAAGGATTTACAAAAACAGGCACCGGATAAATCCGGAATCGAAGACCTTGATGCTGCCGGCAGGTCGCTATCGGAGGCATTGAGAATCAGCTTCATTATCCTGAAGGTGATAATTATTATTCTGGTTCTTGCTTTTCTGGTCTCCGGCTTTAAAACGGTCGGGTCGGACGAGGAGGCACTTGTCTTACGTTTTGGGAAGATTCGCGGTGTGGGTGAAGACAGAGTTCTCAAACCCAGAACCAGACCATATTGGATATTCCCATATCCGGTTGATATGATGGTAAAAATCCCTGTGGAGAAAAAGGTAGATTTGGTTGTCAGGTCATTCTGGTACTACCAGTCGCAAGAACGAATGCTCGCCGAGCCTTCTATCGAAAAGACCCGCATACTGCCCGAGCTGGACCCTATAAAAGATGGTTATTGTGTTACTCGTAGTGAAAAACAGAATGAGCTCGCATCAGGCTCGGGCGGAAGCGACTACAACATCGTCCATTGTAAGTGGCAGCTAACCTACCAGATTGATGACCCCGAACTTTTCTTTAAAAATGTTTACGTCCGAGAGGCAAAACCTGGAGATATTTACTTCGATGTTATAACAAAAAGCATAACGCCGCTTTTGCAGAATCTCTTTGAAGACACGATTGTAACTGCGATGGTCAACTACAGCATTGACGACGTTTTGTTCGAGCAAGTTGCCCGGCTGACAGAGCACATCAGAAGATTATTACAGGAAAAACTCAACGAAATAGAAAGTGGCATAAAGGTTGTGCAAGTTCAACTGACAGACAAGACCTGGCCCCAGCAGGTTAATGAAGCATTCGAGGCCTCCCACAGTGCCAGCCAGAAAAGTGAGCAGGCGATAAGCAAAGCCAGAACCGATGCTGAGAGCACCATTATAGAGGCCTCCGGCTTAGCTCAGGAAAAAATCGCTGAGGCGCGCGCCTACAGGACTAAAGTCGTGGCAAACGCCAGAGCCAACGCCGAATATTTCCAGCAGTTGCTGCCAGAATATCGCAAACGACCCAAACTTGTTATCCAGAAAATTTATCAGGATGCCATAGAACGTATCTTCAACAATGCGGTTGAGAAATTTGTTATCCAGCCAAGCGAAGGTACCAAGGCAACGGAATTTAGAATTATGCTGAACAGAGACCCCTCATTAAAACCAAAAACCAGCAACCAACAAACGACCCGAGGGGATTAAAAATTAGCTGAATCTTATATGCAATAAGACACAAAAAAGATACAGGGTTATGGCTCACGAACATTTACATTTTAAGGATGACATCACTGCCGAGCACACTCACGGCAAGCAGATTCGCGTAAGTATGGCTTTGTTAGGAACGTTGGCCGGCGGAATGCTGCTGATAAACAGCGGCATTGCAAAGCTCATTTACGGCAGTGGCAGCTTCAACGCCGAATTTTTCGCAATGGCAGGTGCTATATTGCTCGGTGCCCCCATCGTCTTTAACGCAATAAAAAGCCTTATTAAAGGGCACGCACATATGGACGAGCTGGTCGCACTGGCTATAATCGCAGCCTTTGCCACACAGGACTACGCCACTGCGGGTATCGTTGCGTTCTTTATGCTCCTCAGCGAGCTAATTGAAACACGCACCGCGCTCGGAGCACGGGCTTCAATCGAATCGCTAATAAAGCTCACACCGACAAAGGCAAACCTCCTCGACAATGATGGGTCTGAAAGAGAAATAAAAGTCAGCAGTCTAAAACCCGGCGATTATATTCGTGTTCGTCCCGGTGATAACATTCCAGCAGACGGTGAAGTTGTAAAAGGACTTAGCTCTGTCAACGAAGCAACAATAACAGGAGAATCCCTACCCGTGGATAAGGTTCCGGGCATGCAGGTCTTCGCCGGCACGAACAACATTACTGGTGTGCTGGATATTACCGTGACCAAAGCCGGCAAAGATACAACGCTCGGCAAGGTGCAGTCGTTGATTATACAGGCTGAGCAGACAAAAATACCCATAATGCGGATAATCGACCGCTATGTCAAGTGGTACACACCAACGATTTTGATGATTGCCGGTATAGTTTTGTTTTTCACTCGTGATGTTGATAGAGCTATTACCATACTTGTTGTTTCGTGTCCCTGTGCGCTGATTCTGGCGACACCGACGGCAATGGTGGCGGCGATTTCAGCCTCCGCAAGACTCGGTATTCTGATAAAAAATGTGGCCGACCTTGAGATTGCCGGCAAGCTTACAGCGATGGTCTTTGACAAAACCGGGACGGTAACCACAGGCCGGCTTTATGTAACGAAACTGACACCCGCTCAAGGTGTTGAGCCGGCTGATTTATTGGCCGTCGCCGCTTCTGCCGAGCAGATGAGTAAGCATCCGGCCGCAAGGGCGCTGCAGGATGTGGCAAAGGAGGCACACCTTTCTTTAACTACAACGGAAAACTTCAAAGAAATCCCGGGTAAAGGAGTAACTGCGGTGGCCGATTCAGATGCAATTTATGTCGGAAGGGACACTTTCCTCCAGGAAAACAACGTAGATATAAGTAACGTTTCCGACCCCGCTCTGCATGAAGAGCAGGGCTTCAGCACCCTTTATGTGGCGAAAAATTCCAAGTGTATGGGCTGGATTGGCTTGCAGGACAAAACCAGACCGGAAGCCCGCCAGGCCATCAAGGAATTACTCGATATCGGCATAAAAAGGGTAACTATGCTCACCGGCGACCGAAATGAGGTGGCAGGGCGTGTTGCCGCTGAGCTAAGCTGTACCGATTTCAAGGCACATTGTCTGCCTCAGGACAAATTAGCAATCGTCGAGCAGATTAAAAAAGACGGCCATACCGTTGTCGTTGTCGGTGACGGCATAAACGACGCCCCAGCCCTGGCAGCGGGAGACCTCGGTATTGCTATGGGGGCCGCCGGCAGCGACGTGGCTATAAATTCCGCCTCAATCGCCCTGATGAGCGACGACTTGAAGCGCCTGCCTTTCCTTGTCCGGCTTTCCAGAAAAACAAGAAGAGTTATTACACAAAATCTCGGCTTTGGAATATTATTTGTCATTCTCGGCGATACGGCTGGAGCAGCGGGGTGGCTGCCGGCAGTCTATGCTGCCGCCTTGCATTTTGCAGGCTCACTGATTGTCGTCTTCAACAGTGCTCGACTCGTCCGCTACGGTGAGGAGTTAGAATCCTGATGCCTGATGCGAATGCATAAGAAAAAAATCCGAAATTCGAAATCCTAAATCCAAAATAATTTCAAAATTCTTATGTTCAAAATTTCAAAACTTATTGTTTGGGTCTTTTGAATTTTGGTCATTAGATATTGTTTCGAGTTTCGAAATTCGAATTTTTGAAATACGCAAGACGATATATGAGATACGAAAATAGGGAATACGCTGTCGAAACTTTCTCTTTGACCAAGATTTTTTCCGACTGGTGGGGGCGGGCTAAAGTCTATGCCGTGGACGACCTGAATTTGCAGGTTCGTTACAATGAGGTCTTCGGCCTTTTAGGCCCCAACGGCTCAGGAAAAACAACCACCCTGAAGTTGCTCTTAGGCTTACTTCATCCCACAAAGGGTAGAGCCGTGATTCTGGGCGGTGACGGAGCAGACCCTAAAATCAACTCCAGAATCGGTTTTTTGCCTGAGGAGTCATACCTTTACAGGTATCTGAACGCCCGCGAAACTCTGGATTTCTACGGCAGATTATTTGGCTTACCCCCCAAAGTGCGAAAAATGCGCATCGAAGCTCTGCTCGATATGGTCGGCTTAAAGGCCGTCGCAAACAGACCCGTGGGGACCTTTTCGAAAGGTATGGCACGCAGAATAGGCCTGGCACAGGCACTGATTAACGACCCAGACTTGCTTATATTGGATGAGCCGACAACAGGACTCGACCCTATCGGAACAAGGCAGATAAAGGATTTAATCCTGAAACTCGCAGAACGCGGCAAGACAGTTCTACTTTGCAGCCACCTGCTTGCTGATGTCGAAGATGTATGCGACAGAATCGCAATTCTCTATGGCGGAAAAATCCAAACCCAGGGGCACGTTCGAGACCTTTTACAGCAGACAAATAAACGTCAAATTACCACCGATGCCATAAGCGATTCCGCCATTGAGAAGATAAAGCAGCTAATTCAAAATGAAAATGCCGATTGTGTAGTAACTTCTCCGATGGATAAGCTGGAGGCATTCTTCATCAAAACCGTGGCAGCCGCTCAACAACTGGCACAGACTACAAGCGGCGCGGTCTGCACCACTAAAATCGGCGATTTTCTCACACCGCAAACGGTTTCTGAAGATATACTCGATAAGCTCGTTTCTGCGACGGTATCTCAGGAGAGTATGCCGGAAACTCCAATGACAGAAAAAGTGGTTCCGGTTGAAAGCACCGAGCCCCAGGCCGATGAGCAGTTGCTAAGTAAGCTAACCGGCCCGGCTGAACCGTCAAGCCCTGAACCAGTTGTCAGAGACGAGAAAGTTACAACACAACCGGTCAAATCCGAAGCTCCGCAGGCCGAGCCAATCAACAAAAGCATTTTAGACCAGCTCACAGACCCCCGGCTGCCTCAAGGCGGAGTAGAAGGAAAGTCTGACAAAGCACAGGCAGGAGACCAAGGCAATGCATAGTATCTGGGCTGTCGCCACAAATACCATTAAGCAGGCATTGCGGATGAAAGTGGCCGCTGTCTTTCTAATCCTGCTGCTCGTACTGCTCCCTGTTATGGGTATTTCAGCAACAGGCGACGGAACACTAAAAGGCAGGCTGCAAACCTTTGTCAGCTACGGCCTTTCGCTGACCAGTATTCTGCTCTGCCTGCTCACAATAATAGTTTCAATTTATACCGTAACCAGTGACATCGAACAAAGACAGATATATACAGTTATCACAAAACCTATTCGCAGGTCTCAGTTTCTTCTGGGCAAACTGCTCGGCGTAATATTATTGGATTTAATTCTGCTCAGCGTGTTTTCGGCTATAATTTACACGATTACTATCTACACACCGCAATTTTTCAACGCAACCGAGGCCGAGCACATCCAGGCTAACAATGAGTTTTTCACCGCAAGGGCTGCCTTAACTGTCCCCCCAGTCGATGTATCCCAGCAGGTCGAAGACACCTACAAAAAACTTGAAATTAGCAACGAATTGCCGGAGAACCTCTCTCGTGATGAAATCATCGCCGAGCTTACCAAGCAGCAGCAGCTCGCCAGACGAGCTGCCGATGTCGGTCAGGTGCTGGTCTGGGAATTCGATAACGTTGAGCCTCTTGCACAAAATATGTTTATAAAATTCAAATATGATGTTGCGGTAAACCCCCCAGACATGCAGGTCTATGGCAGATGGTTTGCAGGTGATTATCAATACATCAGGTACGGCACCGAAAGCAAAACCCCCATTTACGACCGTATCCATAAACACTCCGTCCGAAATTTTCACGAAATAGAAATTCCTGCCGATGTCATACCCAAACATGGCCATCTTGCTGTTGCCTTCCAGAACGCCCCTCTCAACAACACGGTCATATTCTTTCCGCCCGACGGTATAGAGGTGCTCTACAAAGCCGGTGCCTTCACCGGCAATTTCATAAGGGCTGTTCTTTTGATATTGCTTCGCTTGACTTTCTTAGCCTGTTTGGGAATATTAGCCTCAACTTTCCTGTCATTCCCTGTGGCTATACTGCTCTGCCTTGTGCTTTTTTCCACGGCAAGCTTCAGCGGCTTCGTTATCGAATCCTTTAGCTTCTTGAGCGAAAGCATTAGTGTGATTTATTCTTACACCATTAAGTGGATAATTCAGCTTTTACCCCAGTTTGATAAATTCAACCCCACAAAGTTCCTCGTTCCCGCGCGCTTGTTGAGCTGGTCTTTATTGGCCAAATGCGCCGCCGTTATGGTTTGTATTAAAGCATTTCTGCTTTTTGTTATTGCGCTGGTTATTTTCAGTTATAGGGAAATAGCGAAAATTATTGTCTAAAATCGAGCATCTCCCGTAAGGGATATTGCCTAAAGAATGCGTTTGCGCGACAAGATAATCTGGTTCTTCAGCATTGTTCTTATGGCTTGCTTGCTTATCGGCGCAGGTATGCAGCTTGATTCCATAAATCGCCGGCGTGAGGATATGAATTTGATAATCGACAAGCCTGAGAATATCCCTCCTACACTGGCATTTGCAACGGTCGCAACTGGCGCTTTTCGCGGCTTAGTCGTGGACATCTTATGGATGCGAGCCGATAAACTAAAAGAGGAAGGCCAGTTCTTCGACGCAAGGCAGCTCGCAGAATGGATAACCATCCTCCAGCCTCGATTTGCTTCTGTATGGGAATTTCACGCCTGGAATATGGCTTATAACATCTCAGTCGCCATACCCGCAACTCAGCCGGACCAAAGATGGCAATGGGTCAAAAACGGTTACGAGCTCCTCCGCGATGAGGCTATCGACAAATATAAGCTCAAAAACATCACCCTCTACCGTGAGCTTGGCAGAATATTCCAGCACAAAATAGGCGGTGTCTCAGACGACGCACACAAATATTACAAGCTGCAATTGGCTTTAGCGATGGAACCGCTCCTTGGCCCTGCGGACAACCAGTATTTCGATGCCCTTGCCCAAGCACCGCTCGGCTGGCGAGAAATCAACAAAGACCCGAATGTCACTCCGCTCATCAAGGCCTTGAAAACAGCCGATGAGGTGTTTTCAAACGACGATGAGTTTGTCAGTAATTATTTGTCTCTGAGAGAAAACTCCAGCAGGTTCAAACCCGCCGCCGGTAAGACAATAGATGATTTCAGAGGTACTGAGGCGCTGGAAAAGTTTGATATCTTCGCCAGAGCTTGGCAGTTACGTAAAGTCTGGAAACTTGACCCTGTTTTAATGCGGGAGATAAACAGAACCTACGGTCCTATCGATTGGAGCGACCCGAATACACATTTGCCTATGGATTGGCGCCACCCCGACACCCACGCAATTTACTGGGCTGTAAAAGGTCTCCAAATAGCTGCGAAAGAGGAGAACAGGAAAATTGAGACGAACGAAGTCAACACCGACCGTATCGTAGCTCATAGTCTGCAGAACCTCTTCCGCGACGGCAAAATATTTATCTACGAGCTGTCTCTACCATCATCGGATGAACTTTCGCAGCAGCCTCAGATGCGGACATATAAAGAAATATTTTTGCGGCCGGATTTGAGGTTCTTCGAGCCATATAACAACTCAGTCCTTGCAATTCTTAACAAATATAAAGATGCCGGAGATGAGAGCCGCTATCAAACCCTTCAGAACGGCCACCGGAATATGCTCATAAACGCCTTACTTTCCTTCTACCAGGCGGGGCACAGGCAGCAGGCACAAAAGATTTATAACCAACTAAGAAAACTATATCCCCTTGAGGAGTTCAAGGTCCGGCTTGAGGAATATGCGAAAAAACGCTTCGTCGAAGAGCTCCAAACCATCGGCATAGATGATGCAAAAGAGCAGATAATCTTCCTTCTGAGGGAAAGCTACTACCTTTATGGAATTCGCGATGATGATTCGGCCTTCGGCAGAGAACAAATGGCAGAAGAGATTTATAATTACTACCAGTCTAAATATAGTGATGAAAACAGGATTGACCTGCCGGATTTCAAGCTTTTAAGATACTTTGCGTTGTTTGACTTCCTTAACGACGAGCAATTTCCACCTTACTTAAGAGAATCTCTGCTCAGCCGGATAAGCATCGAAAGGCCGGAGCTTTTCAAACAATTAGAAGCCGAGGAGGAAAAACTCAGGAAACAATCGGAACAAGAATAATGACCCGGCACCCATTGAGCCGTAGGGTGGGCTTTGTATGTGTTTAGCCAGCCGTAGGGTGGGCTTTAGCCCACCGAACCTCACCGATACAGGGCAGCCGTAGGGTGGGCTTTAGCCCACCGAACCTCACCGATATAGAGCAGCAGGTTTTCAGTTATGGACGATGTACTTTTGCGCCAACTAACCCCTTCGCAAAGAAAAGCTGTCTTTCACCTCGAAGGGCCTCTGCTGGTTCTTGCAGGCCCCGGCAGCGGTAAAACCCGCGTAATCACATATCGCATCGCAGCGCTTATAGACTCAGGCATCAGGCCGTACAATATCTGCGCAATAACCTTCACGAACAAGGCCGCCGAGGAAGTGCGCCAAAGGGCGATTATTCTTGGTGCTTGTGCCGGCGCGCATATCAGCACTTTTCACTCTTTATGCGTCAGAATTCTTCGCCGATATGCGGACAAAGCCGCTATCAGCTCCAACTTTAGCGTCTATGACGAATCCGACCAGACCAGTTGTATCAAACAGGCCGTCAAAGATTGCGAGCTTGATACGACCAACTTTCCTCCTGCCCGAACGCTTGAATATATTTCCAGGCTGAAAAACAACCTCACAGATGTTAATGCTTTTAAAGCAAAAGCCGATGGTTTTTTAGCTAAAACAATAGGCAGAATATATGCTCGCTACCAGCAGATTCTGGAAGAGCAAAACGGCCTGGATTTTGATGACTTACTGATGAAAACAGCATTTTTATTAGAGGGTTGTCCTGATGTCAGGCGGGAGCTTGGCGAACGTTTCAAATTCCTGCTAATCGATGATTATCAGGACACGAATCACGCCCAGTATCGAATCGCAAAAGCCCTCGTTTCGCAGCACAACAATATCTGCGCAACAGGCGACCCGGACCAGTCCATCTACCGCTGGCGGGGGGCCGACATCCGCAATATATTGGATTTTGAAAACGATTGGCCAAATGCCACAATTGTCAGACTCGAAGAGAATTTCCGCAGTACGCCAAACATACTCACGGTGGCCAACAATCTGATTGCATTCAACCGCAATCGAAAAGAAAAGAAGCTTATCCCTACAAAGCCACCTGCCGGGGATATTGTTGTAGGTGTCTTTGAGGACGAAACCGCAGAGGCCCAGGCCGTTGTCCAACAAGTAAAAAACCTGACCGAAGAAGGGATTTGTCTCAAAGATATGGCCGTGTTCTATCGTGTTAATGCTATGAGCCGTGTGCTCGAAGAGGCATTTATCGACAACAAGATACCCTATCAGGTTGTCCGGGGCGTGGAATTCTACCGGAGAAAAGAAATCCGCGACCTCCTTGCCTATTTGAAAATCCTCGTTAATCCCGATGATGAAATTGCTTTATTGCGTATCATTAACACACCCGCTCGCGGCATAGGAAAGGTAACAATAGACAAATTTCGTGCCTATGCTGCTAACAATAGAATCAGTTTCTTTGAAGCCCTGAAGAAAGCAGAACTCATCGAATCTCTTTCCAGGGCCGCAAAGGCTAAGCTCGCTGTCTTTGTTAATATGCTCGAGCAGTTCAAAAAAGACATCGCCGGTCCTGTCGCACAGCTCACCGAACGTGTCTTTATCGAATCGGGCTTGGAGCAATCTCTTCGTTCCGCCGGCCCTGAGGGCGAAAATGCACTTGAAAACGTCAACGAACTGATAAACGCCGTTGTGCAATATGACCGGCAGACAGACCAGCCTTCGTTGGTCGATTTTCTTCAGCAAATATCGCTTTTCAGTGACACCGATACATACGATACCTCCAGCAACCGTGTTGCGCTTATGACCTTGCACGCTGCGAAGGGGCTTGAATTTGAAAACGTCTTTATCGTCGGCGTTGAAGACGGCATACTACCTCACAAACGGAGAAACGCTACCGAATATGAATATAAGGATGAGCTGGAGGAGGAACGCAGGCTCTTTTTTGTCGGTATAACACGTGCCAAAACCGGCCTGCACATCAGCTACGCCCGATACAGGACAGTGCGCCGCCAGATGTTACGATCAACACCCTCGAAGTTTCTTTTCGAAATCGGTCAAGAGATTATTGAACAAGCAGTTGAAGAAAACAGATATTATGATAATAATGACGATAACAGCCAAACCTCGCCTCATTTTGAGGCAGGCCAACTGGTACGACACAAATCTTTCGGCCTTGGCACAGTCCAAAAATTTATTGATATGGGCGAAGAAAGCATTGTCGTAGTCAAATTTAATACAGGACAGACAAAATCACTAATGGTAAAATATGACGACCTTTTAAAGATTTAAAATTATCAGGAGGATTCAAATGGCAGGCACAAAATGTTTTACCCGGACGTTCTTATTATTGACCTCATTAACTTGCTTTTCATTCACACCCCCATATCTTGCTTCGCAATCCGAAGGATGCCTTACGGCAGAAGCAAGGGGGGCAGATTCTACTGTCAAAATATGGGAAGAGCCGCTGGTAATTCCCACTTATGAGGTCGGCGAAGCAGACCCAAATCCAAGGTTCTACGCCGGCAGAACATATCAAGGGGCACAGGGTCGAGTCTATCCTTATCCGATGCTGGATGTGCTGACCGATAATCGTAAGGATAAAACTTACAAGGCGGTTTACCTCGAAAATGAATATGTGAAGATTTGTGTTCTTCCGGAAATCGGAGGTCGCGTCTTTGCCGCATTAGACAAAACCAACAACTATGATTTTCTTTATCGTCAGCACGTAATCAAGCCCGCCCTTATAGGAATGCTCGGCGCGTGGATATCCGGCGGTATAGAATGGTGCATTCCTCACCATCACAGAGCGACGACTTTTATGCCCGTTGACTGCACGCTGCAAGAGAACCCTGACGGCAGTAAGACCGTGTGGGTGGGCGAGATAGAGCTTCGGCATCGAATGAAATGGCTGGTGGGTTTAACCGTCTTCCCTGAAAAATCCTATATGCAAGCAACCATTAAGATTATTAATCGCACGCCTTTTGTTAATTCTATTCTGTGCTGGGCAAACGTTGCCGTTCACGCAAATCAAGACTACCAGGTGCTCTTTCCTCCGAGCACGGAATTTGCCACTTACCATGGGAAGAACCAGTTTGCAAGTTGGCCGATTTCACACGAGTTTTATTCAGGTGTCGATTATACAGAAGGGGTCGATATTAGCTGGTGGAAAAACCATCCATCGCCGATATCGTTTTTCGCCTGGAACTATACGGACGACTTTTTTGCAGGCTATGACCACCGGAAACAAGCAGGCACTGTTTATGTCTCCAATCATCACATCGCTCCGGGCAAAAAATTATGGGAATGGGGCCCGGGCCCTCGCGGACAATTATGGGATAAAATCCTGACCGAAACCGACGGCCCTTATATAGAAATAATGGCAGGGGCGTACTCGGACAACCAGCCCGATTATAGCTGGATACAGCCTTACGAAGTTAAAATTATTAACGAGTACTGGTATCCTATTCGACAAATAGAATGCGTGAAAAACGCCAACCTTAATGCCGCCGTCAATCTGGAACTGACGCAGGAAAATACAGCAAAAATCGGTTTTAATGCAACATCAACCTATACAAATGCGCTTGTGCTGCTCACGACTGACGATAAAATAATTTTCAAACAGCGGGTCGATATAGGGCCGGATAGGCCGTTCTTGAAAGAGATTGCTCTTGCCCCCGGCGTCAGAGAGAATGATTTGCGAGTTTCGCTGCTGTCCTCTACCGGCGAAGAGCTCATAGCCTATAAGCCGGTTGAAAAGAAAGGGGCGCCGATGGCCAGGCCGGTCGAGCCTCCACCTGCACCCCAGGACATTAAAACGATTGAGGAGCTTTATCTTACGGGCCTCCGCCTGGACCAGTTTCACAGCGCGGCTCTTGAGCCGTATCCATATTATGAAGAGGCATTAAAAAGAGACCCTTGCGACTCACGGGTCAACACCGAGCTTGGCATTCTCTATTGCAAGCGGGGGATGTTCAAAGAGGCGCAGGAGAAATTCAATCAAGCTATCAAACGGCTCACAAAAAATTATACCAGTCCAAAAAGCGGCCAGGCCCACTATTATCTCGGATTGGCTCTGAAGTTTCAGAGAAAGTACGATGCTGCGTACGACGCCTTATATAAGGCCACGTGGAGTTCAGAACTTCATACAGCCGGCTATTACCATCTGGCAGAAATCGACTGCATCAGAGGCGACTTCGCTAAAGCTTTGGAGCACATCGACCGCTCTATCGCCACAAACGCCTGGAACACAAAGGCGTTGAATCTTAAGTCTGCGGTGCTCAGGCGATTAAAACGGTTTGATGAAGCAGGTCAAGTGGCCACAGGAGTTTTAGCCTTTGACCCACTTGACTTTTGGGCGGAATATGAGCTTTATTTAGCAAAAGAGGCATTGGGTTCGAAGGAAGAAGCAAAAGAGTTAATGAGCATCTTAAAGGTAAAGAGCAGAGGCCAGGTGCAGTCCTATCTTGAAGCGGCTGTCGATTACGGCAATTGCGGTTTATGGGATGAAGCAATCGAGTGCCTGCGATTACTGGCGGATGCCGGAGGAAAAGAGATATGCAGACACCCGATGGTCTATTATTATCTGGGCTATTTTTATGAGAAAAAGGGGAATGATGAAATGGCTTCCAAGCATTATCGCACGGCAAGCAAAATGCCGCCGGACTATTGCTTCCCATTTCGCCTGGAGACAATAGATGTGCTCGGTAGTGCTATGAATAATAATCCATCGGATGCCCTTGCCCACTATTATCTTGGAAATCTTCTTTATGATTATCAGCCGGAAAGAGCAATAAAAGAATGGGAAAAATCGCGCGTTCTGGATGAAACTATAGCAACCGTGCATCGAAATCTTGGATTCGCCTATGCCAGGATAGAAAATAATCTTACAAAAGCCATCGCAAGTATGGAAAAAGCAATAGCCTGTAATAAAACGGACCCAAGAGTCTATTATGAATTGGACCTTCTATACGAGGCGGGGAGTGTGTCCCCTCAGAAAAGACTCGAGCTTTTGGAAAATAATCATCAAACGATAATCAAACGTGATGATGCTCTTTCCCGGCAAATAGCTCTCTATGTGCAATTGCAGCAATATGACAGAGCGATTGAATTACTCTCCAGCCGTCATTTCCATACCTGGGAAGGCGGCGGAGAGATTCACAACGTATATGTCGATGCTCATCTGCTAAGAGGCCAAAAGAGGTTGAAAGACAAAAAATATCAGGAGGCGCTCAAAGATTTTGAGGCGGCACTTGAATACCCCGAAAATCTTGAAGTAGGAAGACCAAAAAGTGACAGAAGAACCTGCCAGACCTACTTTTTTACAGGGACTGCTTATGAGGCCCTGGGCAATACTCAAAAAGCCGGAGAGTATTTTGAAAAATCGGCATCTCTCGAAGTCGGCCATTCAGAGTACAGCTACTATAAAGGCCTGGCCTTAAAAAAACTCGGCCAGGAAGCTCAAGCACAGAGAATCTTCAACGAATTGGCAGAATCTGCAAAGCCGGAGCCGGCCGAGACGTTCTTCGCGAATTTCGGAGAAAGACAGGCACATAATATTAGAACGGCAAATTCCCACTACATTCGAGGTTTAGGATACTTAGGCAAAGGCAATCAAGAAAAAGCCAAGGCAGAGTTCGAGCAGGCGCTTAACTTAAATATAAATCATCTGTGGGCCGGAGTATATTTATCCGAATTGAAATGAACGTCTCTTCTTTTCCTACCGAGCAGGCAAAAATTTTCTCTATATGTGGAAAAAGCGTCATCTTATTCAAATTTAATGCTGGTTATATAAAACCACTAACGGTAAAATACGCCAACCTTTAATGTGCAGATTTTTTTAATCCGTGGTGAAACCGCAGTTTTAACTGCTTAAATTTGGCAAAAGGCTCAACAAAACTATGAAATAAGGAGATTACAATGAACAACAAAATAAATCGAAGAAAATTTATACAATTGACAGCAGCGGGAGGCGCTCTATGCCTCGGCAGTTCAGGTCCGGCAGTGGGTCTTGCCGGATTGGCATTTGGTGCAAATTCAAAAGTTTCCAGGCTTATAAGCCCGGGCTGCAGAGGTACAAAAGTTAAAGTGGCCAGAATTTATATCGGCACTTCGAGCGGTCTCTGGCCCAAGCCCGACCTGGATTTCAGGAACGAAATCAAATTTTATGAATCCGAGCTCGAAAAACTAAAACACGAGCTGTCCGACGTAGATTTTGTCGTTGATAGATTGATCACTTCTGCCGACCAGGTTGGGCCGTTCAAAAGCATATTGAATGAGGTGGACGGTATCTTGGTAATTCACCTCAGCATGGGAATAAGGCCGATTTTAGATGAAATCCTCAGCATAGACAAGCCTACGGTGGTTTTCGCTGTTCCGTATTCCGGGCACAGTTGGTCCGCCTTCGGCGCCCTGCAAAAGCAACCGCTGGGAGCCAAGTTGGAGTGTATGCTTACCAGTGATTATAAACAATTAGCCGTTGCTATAAGACCATTCCGTGCGATTCATCATTTGAGGGAGGCCAAGATTCTCAACGTCACAACCCGCTCGTTCGCCGGATACGCCGACGCCGTAAAAAACAAATTCGGCACAGAAATCAAACAAATCGGACTTCAGCAGGTAGAAGATGCCTATAACAACGTAAGCGACAGCCGCGCCAAGGCCGAAACCGACCTGTGGATTAAAGCAGCCTCTGAAGTGGTAGAGCCTCCAAGGGCAGATATATTCAAGTCCTGTAGGCTGGCATTGGCTTTTGAAGATATGCTTGACCGGGAAAATGCGACTGTGATGACCGTTGATTGTTACGGCACTATGTGGGACAAAACCATCAAGCTGCCTGCCTACCCGTGCGTCGGCTTTACCAGACTCAATAACATCGGCCTGGGCGGTATCTGCGAATCGGATTTACAGTCTGCTATGACTCACATAATATTCCAGGGTCTGTCTGGAAAACCCGGCTTTATCAGCGACCCTACGGTGGATGAATCCAACAACAGTATCATTTTAGCTCACTGTCTTGGAACAACAAAAATGGATGGCCCGGATGGACCGGCCGCCCCATACAAGCTGCGAACGGTTATGGAGCGAAGGGAAGGGGTTGTGCCCCAGGTATTTATGCGAATCGGTCAAAAAGTTACTCAGGCTGAATTGGTCGAAACCGACCTCTTGTTATACTTCACAGGCGAAGTCATCGATGCCCCAGATATAGACAGAGGCTGCCGTACCAAAATTACAGTCAAGGTGGACGGCGATGTTGAAACCCTATGGAAAAACTGGTCAAGCGGACTGCATCGTCAGACCTGCTATGGCGACATCACCAAAGAGCTTGGGTTCTTCTGCAGATTCAAAGAAATCAAAATGGTCAACGAAGCTGTTTAAACATACACAATCTCAATTTTAGCCCCGCCTATCAGGCGGGGTTTTTCTTCTAAAACCCGAAGGAAAAACGAATCTTATGAATCGAAGAGCTTTTCTTAAAGTCACAGGTTTAGGCGCAGTTTTGTCAGTTTCCCCTGCATGGCTGCTCACCGCCCAGGAACAAAATAGTCGGATTCTCGACGAGGTTGATACCCGCATAGAGAAATATCGCAAAGCCGATGCAGATTTGAGACTTCTTGGTCCGGATGGAAAATCGCTTAAGAGCGGTTTAGTTGTGAAAATAGAACAGAAGCAGCACAAGTTTCTGTTCGGCTGCAATATATTCAAGCTGAACAGGTGCAGGACTCCGCAGGACAACGCCGCCTACGCGGAGCGATTTGCCGCGCTATTGAATTTCGCCACCCTGCCTTTCTACTGGTGGAATTACGAGCGCCGTCAGGGCAAGCCGGACGATGACAGCACCGAGGAGATTGTCCGCTGGTGCAAGGCCCACAACATAACGACCAAGGGACACCCCCTGGCCTGGAACTACGCCCAGCCGCCCTGGCTCCCCAAGGACCCTGACTCTGCGATGCAACTACAGTTCGACCGTATTGAGCGCTGCGTCCGACGCTTCAAAAACAAAATCGATATCTGGGACGTCGTCAACGAGGCAGCTCATTACGACCGCCCCTGGTGCAAGGAGCATGCGCCGGCATTGACCAATGCAATCGGCAAAATGGGTATCGGGGCATACGTCCGCGAGGCCTTCAAAAGTGCACGCAAGGCCAATCCCAAAGCCACACTGCTCATCAACGACTATCAAACCGACCCTTCTTATGCCGAAAAGGTAATTTCACAATTAGTCGATGACAGCGGACAGCCGCTTTACGACGTCATCGGCATCCAATCACACATGCACGGCGGCTATTGGGGTGCACAGAAAGCCTGGGAAGTCTGCGAACGATTTGCTAAATTTGGAAAACCGCTGCATTTTACCGAGACGACCGTCGTCTCCGGCCAAAAAACTCAACAGGGCTGGCTGACTACGACCGAGGGCGAAAAAAGCCAGGCCGAGCAGGTGTCTGAGTTTTATCGTGTCCTTTTCTCACACCCCGCCGTCGAGGCCGTTACCTGGTGGGACTTCACTGACCAGAACGCCTGGCAGCAAGCCCCAGCCGGACTTGTTCGGGACGATATGACGCCCAAGCCCGCTTATAACGAATTAGAACGGCTCATCAAAGGCAATTGGTGGACGCGAACCGAAACTGCCATTTCTGACGGAGGCCAAGCCCGTTTCCGCGGCTTCTTTGGGCAATATGAGGCTACCGTAAGTATTGCCGACCGAATACTAAAAGGTGCTTTCCCGCTCGATAAAACCACCAAGCAAATAATAGAAGTCCGATTGAGCTAACTGAATTGCGCAAAGGAAAATTGGAATTTAGCCAAGCAGCCATTTTAAGAAGGATTCTAAAAGGAAAAGACCAGTGCCGAATCAAGAAATTAAACTCTACTATAAAAATGTTATAGCAGACGTTATAGGTAACGAGCACGGCATTACACCCGCGCAGTTAAAAAACCTTGCCGAAAAAACCTCACCCATAATATTAAAGTTTAATAAGGAAAGAGAGGCCGGCAAGACTCCATACAGGGACCTTCCGTATAACTTAAAAATCGCCCAGGAGGTCAAGGAGCTGGTTAAGGAGCTAAAAGGTCGATGTGAGAATCTCGTCGTCCTCGGCATTGGCGGTTCTGCTCTTGGCAATATTGCTTTGCAAACCGCGCTGAATCCTTATATGCACAATTTTGATGAGAATCAAAGGTCCGGCCCGCGTCTGTTCGTCTTCGACAACATTGACCCTCCGCAGCTCGTATCGTTTCTGGACTGGCTCGGTGATAAGCTCGACAGGACGATTTTTAACGCTATCAGTAAATCCGGCTGGACGGCAGAAACCGCAGCTCAATTTATGATTGTCCGCAAATTGCTCCTTGATAAGCTCGGACACGAGAACTGTAAAAAACAGATAATCACAACTACTGATGCGAATCAGGGCATTCTTCGCCATATCGTCAACAATGCAGGTTTTAGAAGCCTGATAATACCGGAGGGTATTGGCGGTAGATTCAGTGTTTTAAGTGCGGTCGGTTTGTTCAGTGCCGCTATGTGTGGAATCGACATTGACTTGCTGCTGGAAGGCGCCCGTGATATGGATGCCAGGGTTAAGTGCGAAGATTTCTACAAAAATCTTGCTGCAATCATTGCCGCTATAAATTACCACTTCTACAATCGCGGCAAAAAAATCTCAGTAATGATGCCATACAGCTATGCCCTGAAGGACTTCGCTGATTGGTATCGCCAGTTGTGGGCGGAAAGTCTCGGCAAAAAAGAAGATTTAACCGGAAACGATGTTCATATTGGTCCCACACCAGTTAAAGCCCTCGGAACCACCGACCAGCACAGCCAGGTGCAGTTATATCGTGAAGGGCCGAACGATAAATTGTTTACTTTCCTTCAGGTCCGTAATTTCGAGAAAGACATTAAAATAGGCCCGGCTCCCGATTATGCGCAGGAGCTCGGCTTCCTTGCCGGCAAGGATTTGAGCGAGCTGCTCAACAACGAGAAGAAAGCCACCGAGTATGCCCTTTTGGAGAGCAAACGTCCCTGTCTGACCGTCTTATTCGATAGGGTGAACCCCTATACAGTCGGCCAGTTTATTTATTTATTCGAAGTAACGACTTCTTTCGCCGGTGCTTTGTTTAATATCAATCCCTATGACCAACCTGCCGTCGAATTAGGCAAAGAAGCCGCCTTCGCACTAATGGGAAGACAGGGATACGAAGAATTGGCGCAGAAAATCAAGCCTCTCAATGATTTTGATGAGGACTATACGGTTTGAACCCCGCCTCTGCCGCAGTCCACGGGATGCCTTGCGGCAGGGCGGGATGAAGGAGGCCTGAGAATGGATTATGCAGTAATACTGGCAGGGGGGACAGGCAAGCGTCTTTGGCCGCTCAGCCGGCAAAAACGTCCCAAACAGGTTTTAAAACTCCTCGACGGCCAAACTCTTCTTCGCTGCTGTTTCGAGCGCCTCAGACCCATATTCGATATAAGAAATATAATCGTTCTTACAAACGCTGGCTATGCAGACGTAGTCCGCGAAAATCTGTCCGAATTGCCCTTTAATAATGTCCTAAGCGAGCCGGCTGTTCGTGATACCGCCGGCGCCATCGGCCTGGTCTCAACCGTTCTGACAAAATATGACCCCGAGGCCACCGTAGCTGTCGTTACCGCCGACCAGATTATAAAGCCCACGGAGGTACTGCAGCAGGCCCTCAAAGATGCCCTTATTTTCGTCAGTAACAATCCCGCCGATATGATTACTTTCGGCATTCAGCCGACCTTCGCCAGCACCTCGCTCGGTTATATAAAATGCGTTAATGCCCGTGAGTATCCAGGCTGTAAAAATAAGATTTATTCCGTCGTAGCATTCAAAGAAAAACCGTACGAGAAGGAGGCGAAAGAATATCTCAACACCGGCCAGTATTTCTGGAATTCCGGTATGTTCGTCTGGAAGGCCAAAACAATCTTGGCTAATTTGCAAAAGTTTCTCCCACAGGCTACCGAACCGCTGGCCAGAATTCGAGCCGACTGGGACAGCCCAAATCAGCAGAAAACGCTACAGGACTGGTTTATCAGGCTGCCCAAAATCAGCATAGACTACGCCGTGATGGAAAAGGCCGACAGAGTCCACGCCATAAAGCTGGATTGTCGCTGGCTCGATATGGGTTCCTTCGCAGCACTTGCTGATATTATCAGCTCCGACAAAGACAATAACATCGTCGTAGCCGGCTCGAGTGAGCTGCTTGACTGCAAAAACAGCATTATTGTTACAGAAGAGAAGGACCACCTCATTGCCGCTATCGGCTTAGAGAATATGGTCGTAGCCCACAGTCCCGATGCCACACTCGTATGCCACATTGACCAGGCCGACAGGCTAAAAGAGCTCCTTGAGCTGATAAAGAAACACGCCGGCGAAAAGTTTCTGTAACATAATGGTATGCAGCATATTACGCGTAATAAAATATGAGATACCTCGCAATAGATTATGGCACTAAACGCACCGGTCTGGCTATCTGTGACTCCGGCCAGACCATTGTATCTCCGTTGGCTGTAATCGAAGGACAAAAGGAGCTGCTAAAAAAGATTGCAGAGATTGTTCAGACCGAAAGAGTCCAAGCGATTGTGTTAGGTCTGCCTTTGAATATGGCCGGCTCCGAAAGCTCCCAGACTAAGCTTGTCTTGAAGTTCGCCGAGCAATTAAAAGACTATCTGCACATCCCTGTTCACCTCCAGGATGAACGCCTGAGCAGTTTCAGTGCCGAAGAAAAGCTCACTCCTGCTAACTTTACCAGGGGAAAGAAAAGAAAACGCCTTGATGCAATCGCCGCTGCAGAAATCTTAGAGGCCTTTCTCGAACAAAAAACACCCCCCAGCTCCCCCGGGACAAGCACCCCGCAAACACCTTTGTAACCATACATCAAGTAGATAGAAAACCAAAAAGGCGTTGAATCAGTTGCATCAAAGCCGAAAAACAGGATACCTTATGTTGTCTCAGCCCCATATCAGCTACGGAGAATCTTTTTATATACTGTCGTAGAAAAGGCTTGCAAATATTATAATAGCCGGTTAATATATCCAATTTGTATTTTGTAATGTGTTGAAATGCGTGTTAGAAAGGATTTATCGAACAAATGCTTACCAGGCAGGAAAAACAAAAAATTATTGGTGATTTTGAGACTCACGAACGGGATACAGGCTCACCCGAAGTGCAGATTGCACTATTGACTAACAAGATTAACGAGCTTACCGAGCATCTCAAGACGCATCGCAAAGACCACGCATCCAGGCGCGGTTTGTTGAAAATGGTCGGGACCAGGTCGGCGCTACTCAAATACGTGAACAAAAAAGACGTCAAACGCTATCAAAAGATTATATCCCGGCTCGGCCTACGAAAATAAATCAGCATTTGCACACAAATATCTTGCTCGTTTATGTGTCGGGTCCGCTTATGGACGTTCCAAAGAGGTATTAGAGGCAGTATATGTTTGATGTACGTAGGGTAGAAAGACAAATCGGGGGCAGAATCTTATCCATCGAAACCGGTAAAGTCGCCAAACAGGCAGATGGGGCGGTCGTAGTCCAATATGGCGATACCGTCGTTCTTGTTGCTGCGGTAACAGCTCCGCCAAGATTCGAGGATTCTGATTTTTTCCCATTGAGTATTGAATATCGCGAGAAACAAAGTGCCGCCGGCAAGTTTCCAGGCGGTTTTATTAAACGCGAGGGAAGGCCCAGCACGAAAGAAATTCTGACCGCCAGGCAGATTGACCGGCCCATTCGACCCTTGTTTCCAGAGGGTTACTTCCAGGAAATACAGATTATAGCGGACGTCTTAAGTGCCGACCGTGAAAATGACCCTGACATCCTCGCAATGATTGGTGCCAGTGCCGCTCTTACAATAAGCAAAATCCCGTTCTTAGGCCCGATTGGAGCCTGCAGATTAGGCAGAGCAAACGGTGAATTCGTAATCAATCCCACGCACAAGCAGCTTGCCGACAGCGACCTGAACCTGCTCCTCGGCGGACGCAAAGATGCGATGAATATGATTGAAGTAGAGGCTAAGGAATTACCCGAAAAAGTCATCGCTGACGCCGTCGCGACCGCACAAGTAACAGTTCATGAAGTTTGTGAAATGATTGAAGAGCTCCGCGAAAAGGCCGGCGTCGAAAAGGAAATCCCCCTCGTGGAGATTGACCAGCAGCTCTTTTCAGCGATTCGTTCGCAGATATCAGATAAACTATACCAACTCAAGCAAATAAAAAACAAGCAGGAGCGTAAAACGGCAGTCGATGAGCTGTATGAGCAGGTTATGACCCAATACTGTCCTGATGATAATCTGCAGTTGCAAAATGAGGCTTGCCTCAAATACAACAAAGCAATGGTCAAGCGAATCCTTGAAAAGATAGAAGGTGAGGTCGTTAAGAAATTATTGTTAAGCGGCCAAAGGCCGGACGGCAGAGGCTATAATGATATACGACCCATCGAGTGCGAAGTTGGTATCTTGCCGAGGACTCACGGCTCAGCTTTGTTTACACGAGGTGAAACCCAGGCTCTGGTGAGCGTAACACTTGGTACTATCCGCGATGCGCAGATTATTGATGGCTTATTGGATGAATACGCTCAAAACTTTACCCTGCATTACAATTTCCCGCCCTTCTCAGTCGGCGAAGTACGACCCATTCGAGGGCCTGGCCGAAGAGAAATCGGGCACGGCGCCCTCGCAGAAAAGGCACTGGTACAGGTAAAACCCCCGGACGACGAATTCGCTTATACCATAAGGATAACCTCGGATATTACCGAATCGAACGGCTCAAGCTCAATGGCTTCGGTCTGTGGCGGAACATTAGCTCTTATGGACGCCGGCGTCCCTATCACAAAGCCCGTAGCCGGCATATCAATCGGCATGATTAGCGGTGAAAACAACCGTTACGAGCTCCTGACCGATATAATTGGTGAGGAAGACCACTTCGGTGAAATGGATTTCAAAGTTGCCGGAACCGTTGACGGCATTACGGCGATACAGCTTGATATAAAAGCCCAGGGACTGGCACATAACACTATGGTCGAGGCTTTGGAGAAGGCAAAAACGGCTCGTCTGGAGGTCCTCAAGATTATGTCCAGAGTTATCAGCAAGCCCAGACCTGAATTAAGTGTGTATGCACCGAAGCTCGTGAGCATCGAAATCGACCCTGAGTTTATCGGCAAGGTGATTGGGCCCGGCGGCAGCGTAATAAAAAGCATTCAGGAGCAAACCGAAACAACCATAGAAGTCGAAGAGGACGGCACCATTTACATAAGTTGTCTTGGTGGCGACGGACACCTCAAAGCTAAAGAGATTATCGAGACAATCACCCAGCCGCCGAAAGTCGGCAGGATTTACAACCAGGCAAAAGTGGTTTCTGTCAAGGAATTTGGGGCATTTGTTGAAATAATACCCGGCGTCGAGGGCCTCTGTCATATCAGCGAGCTAAGTGATGGTTACGTCAAAAACGTTGATGACGTCTGCAAAATAGGTGATTTGATACCCGTAAAGTTATTATCTATCGACGACCAGGGCAGATTAAAACTTTCTCGAAAAGCCGCCCTCGCTGAAATAAATAAAAAGGTTAAAGCGGAAAAAGTTGAAAAAACTCAAGCCCAGAGAAAAAAATAATATCAGTTACAGGCTAAATCAATTCTGGTTCACAAAGCGGCCTTTATTATGTTTGGGATTTCTCTCTTTTATGCTCCAGCAGATTAATCCTAAGCATAAAAAGGCAGAGGGAAAATAAGTGCTGCAGTTTATTTGTGGTTTTGTTGTTGCTTTATTGGCTGTCGTGCCGGTTCTTGTATTATTTCTGCATAAAAAGCATTCTAAAACTCAAAGCAATAAAAACGGCCGTCTCCTTGAAGAATTAAGCAAGCTTACCGGCGAGCTTGCCCATGAAATCAAAAACCCTCTCTCCACCATTAAGATAAATTTGAAACTTGTCAGCGAAGAGCTGGAGGCCGCAGCTTCCTCTGAATTCACCGAAACAGCCACAGAAAAAAACAATCGGAGATTTGCAAGGGCGCTAAGAAAAATTGCCGTTATTCAAAAAGAAACCGACAGACTTGAGCAGATACTCGAAGGCTTCTTGCGATACGTCGGCAGAACCGAACTACAGCTTGCAAGTGCGGACATCAATGAGCTTGTCAGTGATATGGTCGATTTCTATTCACCACAAGCCTACAGCCACTCGATAATCATCCGTCACAGTTTGCATAGTGAGCCGCTTATTTGCAGGGTTGACCCGGGTACGTTGAAACAGGTAATATTGAATCTCTTTATTAACGCCCAGCACGCTATGAGCAGTGGCGGAGAGCTGATGATAAAAACAGACCGTCAAATAAAACATGCAGTGATTCAGATTAGCGATACCGGCAGCGGCATTGCTCCGGAAAGGTTGCCGCACATCTTCGATGCTTATCATTCTTCTCGGCCGCGGGGAAGCGGCTTTGGTCTGCCGACAGCAAAAAAAATCGTCGAGGCACATAATGGCACGATACAAGTTGACAGTGAGCCAGGTAAAGGGACATCATTTACCATAAGATTACCTATCCAGAACCAGTGAGGTGTCAATTTGAAGCAAAAGGCAAATATAATCCTGGTTGTTGATGATGAACGCGACCACGCGGATGGAATTGCCGAAGCGCTTGAAAAATTGTGTACAAAAGCAATTGCTGTTTACACCGGAAAAGATGCCCTTGAGATTGTGCGCAGCCGCCAGGTCGATGTCGTTGTTACCGATTTGAAACTGGGCGGTAACATCGACGGCCTGGCCATACTCGAAGAGGTCAGGAAGCAAAACGACAAAACCGAAGTCATTTTAATAACCGCCTATGCAACCATCGACACCTGCAAGGAAGCCATAAAGCGGGGCGCGTACGATTATCTTACCAAGCCGATTGACATTGGCCAGCTTCGCACACTTGTGGCCCAGGCCTGCCGGAAAGTCTCGGCTGCATCTCAGCGCCAGGCACAAAAGCCAAAAACAGGTAAAGAAGATTTCGAGTTTGAGGGTGTGCGAGGTAAAAACCCCGCGATGGAAGGGATATTCCAGGTCCTTCGGCGAGTAGCACCGACCAACATATCTGTCCTGATTGAAGGCAAATCGGGAACGGGCAAAGAGCTCCTGGCAAGAGCTATTCACAATAACTCATTGCGCTGGGACAAACCTTTCAAACCAATAAACTGTGCCGGCCTGACCGAAACTTTATTAGAGAGCGAATTATTCGGCCACGTTAAAGGTGCCTTCACCGGTGCTGCCAACGACAGAAAAGGATTGTTCGAAATAACAGATAAAGGCACGTTGTTCTTGGACGAAATCGGCGATATGACAATGAGCTCCCAGGCCAAGCTGCTGCGCGTCATTGAAGATGGTATCGTTATACCGGTCGGCTCGAACAAACAGACCGTCGTGGATGTCCGCATTATTAGCGCAACAAACCAGAGTCTGACTAAGCTTATAGAAGAGAAAAGATTCAGGCAGGATTTGTACTTTAGAATCAAGGGCGTAAATATTTCTCTGCCGGCCCTGCGCGACAGAGCCGAAGATATACCGGAGTTCATTGAGTTCTTTCTCAAGGAATCCGCCGTGGAGGTCGGCTCTAAAGTTACAGGCATAACCGATGCTGCACAGACAATCCTTTCAAACTACGACTGGCCCGGCAATATTCGTCAGCTCCGAAACTGCATCAGAACGATGGTTGTGATGTGCGACCGCGACAAGCTCGACGTCCAGGACATACCGCCTGAAATAGCACAGAGACGGCAACTGGGCCCGGCTGTCGGCACAGCAGCCGGCCTGGCCGGTCTGCCGCTGAACGAGCTTGAAAAAAAGGCCATCATAGATACTTTAGCAAAAACGAAAGGCAACCGCGAAAAGGCCGCAAAAATCCTTGGCATCGGCGAAAGAACCCTCTATCGCAAAATCAAAGAATATAATCTGTGATATTCAACCACAGATTTCACGGATTACGCAGAATTTTTTGTTTTGACGGGGATTATGTATTTGGGTATTGTGTAAATGAAAGGTGAGCAAAAAAGAACTGATATGTCTAAAGGCCTGTTGTCAATTTCGGAACTGCGCACAAAGTGGAGCAAGGAGAAGTCTTTTTACGAAGATAGAGAGGTTGGAACAGGTGTGGAGATATTCGTTAAGGACGTATTAAAATCTCCGGATGTGTTTGCACTAAAAGTCGGACTTAAATCGACACCTGACGAAAAAAGGAAAAATGAATTTTTACAAAAGGAGACATCGAGGGGTAGAAACCAGCCTGATATTACTATTTTCATAAACCCTGAAATTATTATTCCGGTAGAAGTGGAGAAATACCAAAATATAAATGCAGGCAAAGGTCAATTATTACAGTACCAAATTGATTTAGAGAAGAAATACGGCATTCTAACAGACGGTTATACTTGGCGGTTTTATAATAACAACGAATATAGAGAATATAATCTCGAAACTATTCTGGACGAAACACCGCTATTTCTAGAATTCTGGCGTGAATACATAAAGCCAGAAAGTTATTATCTTGCTTTTTTTGAAAAGCATTGGCAGAACTCACTCTTACAAGAAACCGAACAACTGCCTGTTGACGAGTATCGCCAATTATTTTTCGAGGACATTACCAAGCTCATTGCAAGCTTCAAAAACAAGCTTCATATAGAAGGGTACTTAAACGATCTGCCTAAAAAAGAGAAATCAAAGAAGGCGATAGAGATTACATACGCCTATATAATTCAATTCATACTGTACAAAACACTGGTTGATAACGAATTTGATGAGTTTCCAAAACAATATGAAACTTTAGTAGAGGCGGTTCACAGTCACTTAAAGGAAAACAGGTTCAAGGATATATTAGGTTGTATTGATAACATCTCTGCGGAAATATCTAAGAACATCTATCGTCCATTTTCGGCGGAACAGAAGTTTATTGAGGAGAGACTCCGGGAATTATACCGTGCGACCCGAAATGAACTTCATCATGTCGCACCATGGCTTGATATTTTTGTTTTCATAAAGAAGTACAATTTTGCCGAAGTCCGCAATGAAATCTTCGGATATATCTATGAAAATTATCTGAAAGCTTTATACGAGGACGAGAAAAAAGGCCAATACTTCACAGACCCTGCTGTTGTAAACTTTATGCTCGAACAAATTGGCTACATACCTGAAAATCTTAAAAGCAAAATCGCTCCGGACGGGAACACAATCTCTCTTATCGACCCTGCTTGTGGTAGCGGCACGTTTCTTTATTCGGCGGTTGATGCCCTCATGAGAACGATTAGGCCTGATTCAGAACAACGTGCCAAAAAGGTCGAAGAATTAGTGAACAAAGATATATTCGGTCTTGATATTGCTGAATTCCCCCTTTATCTGGCTGAGATGAATATCCTGATGAGAATGCTGCCTCTTATAATCAATGAGAAATACAACAATCCGGTAGAGAAAAAGATTAAGGTTTTCAAAACAAGAGATAGTATTGCTGAATTTATGGATACCGCACTTCGCAATACTATTAATGATATTGATGTTGCTGCCCAGAAAAACAATGGTCAAGGATTTCTTTTCAAGGAAAAATTGGACCTTGGGTATGCAAGCTATGTAAGAGACGAAGATGACCTAAAAGAAATGAAGGAGAGTTTGGAGACTCGGCCTCGGTGTCCTCGTCGCCGTTTTGACTTTGTCATAGGAAACCCACCCTATGTGAGCTATAATGAATGTTCTAAACAGGGGATTTTAATCTTTGAGTTGTTGAAAAATAAGGAAGTTAAGCTTAATAACATATATGGTGTAAATTTACATAGCATCCCAGGCAATCCAAAAAGATATAGACCCAATCCCAACCTTTATGCGTTTTTCATAGCTTTAGGGTTAGCATTATTAAAAGATAATGCTAAGCTTTGTTATATTATTCCTCAAACGATATTAGTAAATCCTGATTTTGATGTGGTTCGTTACCACTTAGCTAAGTTTACCACCATTGAAAAAATCATTACATTTAGTGGGAAGATGTTCATAGGCCGTGGCCTAAAACAAAACAGGCCGGTTGCCACTTCGAGCTTGATTTTTGTGGTAAGACGGACTCAATCTGATAAGCGAAATTATATAGAGATTATCAATCACAAAGACACAAGTCCCGAAATAGAAACTGTCCTACAAAATATTCGTGTCGGCGAAAATATTAGCAAGAAAAAACTTCTCCAGGGAAAATTTCTGGAAAATGTTACTAACTGGAACTTTATTAAACAGGAAAAATCTTTCTTAGATTTCTATGATATTTATCGGAAAGCAACAGAAAGCATAGCAATTTACTACACACACAGTTTGGCACGACATCAATTCATGAGCAACTTTTACTTTGATGGAGGGTATAGTATTGATGAAAAAAAACTGTTAGACAAACCAATAAATAAGGTACTTAATTATGGATGCCCAAAATTAAACGACACTCTCTGGACAATAAAAACATATGTTGGGTATTGGCCTAATATCAGAGACAACCAAAATAAAATGTTTATTAAACTACGTCAGGGAAATCAAGCGTATAATTTCCTGGATAGCAAATATAAAGTTATCTGGTCATATAATAATACCACAAGATTCTTTTTTACGGACGTTCCTGTTATCTGGTCAAGAAATAAGTATCTCGGCATTGGTTCGAATAATAAAAATGAAATTATGTATTTATTTGCTCTACTAAATTCAGCAATAACAAAATTACTACTAGATAATAACGTTAGGATTGAGCAAGAAGACAGAAGAACTATTTTAGTTAGTTTGCAAATTATAAGAGACCAAATTCGAGTTCCAAAGCTTATTGAGAGCGTTCACTCTATTAAGGAAGAGGTTGTAAAAAGAACAGAAGAAATGTTAGCTTTGGAAAACTTAAAACTTGCAGATTTAGTCGATTTCTCAAATATTATTATGCAGAAGTTTGACGGAGTCTCATTTAGGGAAGACAATCTAATTCTTCACAAGGACAAAAAGGAGACAAAGCTCAAGATTAAGAGCAATACACCTCTTGTTAAAAAAACTATCACAGACAAGTACCGTATAGACCAATTAGAATTTGAACGTGAGAAGATAAGACTTTCAGAATTAAAATCCCTCCCTACGATTGACCTTGAAAAACAAGAAGATTTGAAAGACTATATTGACGATTTAGTCTTCGCATTATATTTCAACATTCCACTCACGAAGGTGGGATTTAAATACCGCTCTGAAATCAAAAAGGAATGTCACAAGAACAAGTTTTATAAACTGGTGAATAAGCTTTCATAACGACTATTACGATAACTGAAAATATAATTGTCGATTAAACACCGTTCAACTGCACTTACCTCGACAAGCTCAGGATAAGACGCTTAGCTCAGAGTGGCCAAACGAAATCGAGGTCCTTTGACCGCGCTCAGTGTGACCAAAAAAAGTGCTATTTTTGGTCATTTTTTGTTGACTTTTGTTTGAAAATATGTTAAAATATTTGAATGTTTGTCAGAAAGCAAACATAAATCGCCAGCAGGCAGCAGATATAGCGGAGAACCGCACGATTCGTCCCTCACCAAATAAGCTATTGCCGTAATTTGGTGCTGGACACACCAAAAATCATTATCTTTCAAGCCATACAAGGTTTTGAACATTTACATTTTTATAATTTGGATTTGTTTAGGATTTAGGGCTTAGGATTTCGGATTTCAAACTACCAGATAACTCCTTATGAAACAATATCTTATCATCAATCTTAAGCTTGTGCCCGCGAAGCTTGTCCTCGACTCCGAGCGGGGAGCGGCTGTCGTCTGTAGTCTGCCTTCTGTCTTCTGCCTTCTGTCCTCTGTCTTCTGCCATCTGTCGTCCGTCTTCTGTTATCTGTCATCTGTTTTTAAACAAAACAAACCCAATTTCCACTATGCCTAAATGAACGTAAGCTTCTTTTACACAAAGGATTATAAAAATATAAGCGATTGGACACTTGGTGAAAACAAACCCAATCAAACCCAATTTCAAAATATTATTTATTCAGCATGTTCGGTTTTTCTCTTTGCAGCCATTCAGGCAATTGTTCGCGAGTTATTTTTCCCCACAGTCCTTTCTTTAAGCTGCGGGCACCGGCATCTAATTGCCTGTACCTGTTATAAAGACTATGGCGAAATCGCGCATCCGCGTAGGCATAACCTTCCGTTAGCAAAACTTCGTTCAAAAATCCGTCGTTCGGTAATTTGACATAAGCTAAAAGTCTGCCGTACTTATCTCTGGTGCTGTTGCTTTCGTCAAGATAAACCGTAACCGGTTTTCCAAGGACTGATCTTTTTGTAAACTCAGCGGCCTCGGGGCCGAAATACATTACACCAACCTCCGGATTCTTTGTTTCAGGCGTGTCGATTCCCCAAAGCCTTATCCTTGTGTAACTGTTATTAACGTCAGGTATATCTATGTCGATAGTGTCACCATCGATGACTTTCACAACAGTGAAGGTATTGGCGTGGTATTTTTCAAAATCGTAGGCCGCCTGCTCTTCGGATTTGGTCTGAGACCGCCACTTGCTCCTGATAGGGCTGTGGTCAAGCCAGACAAATAACACCACAGCCAGCATACACAGGACGATTATACACGTTCGCCAACGTCTGCTCATCGCATAAGTGTTTGTGTTTTGCTTAGGCACGGATTGGCAAGGTTTTTAAAAATCCGAAATCGAGCATAGAACTACGAACTTCGAAATTCCTTGTTCTCCACAGAGCACCTTGCGGTGGATATTCATTATTTTTTATTCGTTTTGCGCTTTCGCAGCTAACTTTTACTTCGCTGCTCGGCCGGCTTGTCTAACTCAAAAGCAATACAAACAGCCTCGAGAGCCTTTTCGGCCTGGTCTTCATCCACAGCACAACTGATGCGAATTTCACTGGTAGTAATCGAATCAATATTAACTTTGGCTTCAGCTAAGGCACCAAACATCTTCTCGGCCACGCCGTAATGGGTTCGCATACCAATGCCGACCACAGAAATCTCTGCAATATCATCGCGAACAAAGATGCTCTGGCAGTTAACTTCGTCTTTGATTTTCTCTACAGCCTTCTTAGCGGCGGCCAAATCTGAAATGTCAATCATAAACGACAGGTTTGCCTTTTCGGGACTTACTTCGGTTTGGATGATATCGTTGACAACGACTTTGGCCCTCGCCAGATGAGTAAATATTTTTGCGGCATTGCCTGGCACGTTATCAACGCCGACAAGACATATCTTGGCCATATCTTTTTGTATTGTGGCTCCTGAAACTATTACACCTTCCATTTGCGGCACCTCGTGGGTAATTATTGTCCCATCAGTTTCTTCACTACTGCTTCTTACATGAATCTTAATATCGTACTTTTTACCGAACTCGACGGCTCGAGGATGCATAACGCCGGCTCCATAACTTGCCAGCTCGAGCATTTCGTCATAACTAATCTGGTTCATCTTAACGGCTTTTTTGAATATTCGCGGGTCGGCAGTATAAACTCCATCGACGTCTGTGTAAATTTCGCACTCCTTGGCTCCGAGCGCCGCGGCCAGCGCAACAGCAGTTGTGTCCGAGCCGCCTCGGCCAAGAGTCGTTATATTTTCATCTTTATCTATGCCCTGGAAGCCCGCGACAATAACAATCCTACCGATGTCTAACTGTTTATGAATTCTCTCGGCGTCGATACTTTTTATCCGTGCCTTCGTATGGGAGCTGTCGGTTATCATTCGGATCTGGCTGCCCGTAAAGCTGATGGCATCGTAACCCATAGCGTCAAGAGCCATAGCGAAAAGCGAAACTGTTTGCTGCTCGCCGGTACTGAGCAACTGGTCCATCTCGCGTTCGGGCGGATTAGGATTAAGCTCCAGGGCATCTGCAATGAGCTCGTCGGTCTGATGGCCGCGGGCTGACGCTACCACCACAACCCCAAAACCACTCTGAACCGTCTTAATTACTCGCTTGGCAGCCCGGCGAATCTTCTGGGCATCAGCAACCGAAGTGCCACCAAACTTTTGTACAATTATTGCCATAATCTACCTGCCGAAATTTGCGAATATCGTACCAATTTACTCAATTCGGTTTTGATTGTCAAAAACTTTAGCTTTTTAAGAAATACTCCATCAGTTCAAAACCATTTTCTATTCTAAATCCTGATTTGGCCGCATTGGCCTCGCTAAAGGTCGTATGTAAAATGCCGCCGACATTATCACCTGCCATAGCAAACGGAACCGGCTCAGGTGAGTGAGCACAGCTTCGGACAGGAGTTGGATGGTCCGGCATTACCAGTATCCGCCAGCTTTCGTAATCCTGGAGCGCCTCAAGCACAGGCCCGACAATATATTTATCTATTTGCTCGACTGCCTTTTTCTTCATCTCGGCATTGCCGTTGTGAGATGCTTCGTCAGGCGCTTCTATGTGGACAAAAACGATGTCATATTCCTCAAGCGCTTTTATTGCGGCAGAGGCTTTGCCCTGATAATTCGTGTCAATAAAACCGGTGGCACCTGGTACATCTATCAAGTCAAAGCCTATCAGCTTCGACAAACCTTTTACGAGGTCAACGGCGGTTATGGTAACGCCTTTGAGTCCAAATCGCTTCTGGAAATGTTCCATCTGTGCTCTTTTGCCCTGTCCCCAAAGCCATATTGAGCTGACCTGATTTTCGCCCAGGTCTTTTCTAACTTTGTTAATATCGTGGTTGTTGAATAGCTGCTGTGAACGTGCCATCAAATCGATGAGCATTTCGGCACCTTTGCCTCGAGGTAAGATTTTTTCTATCGCCGCACCTATATGGTCGTGCGGAGGATACGTCTGAACGTCGAAATCGAGCTCTTTGAAGACCAGTAAGTGCCGATAGCTGACGCCTGTATGGAAACGAATTTTCTCGTTACCAAGCTGGTCGTCCAGCTCTTTTATCAGTTTGCAGGCCTCGACAGTAGAGATATGACCGGCACTGTGGTCGGCCATTTTGCCGTCGGCAATGGTAATCAGATTACATCTGAAAATCCAGTCTTCTAAGGACAGTTTGATATCGCGTGCTGCCGCCTCAATTGGTGCCCGGCCGGTATAATATCGCCGCGGGTCGTAGCCTAACAAACTCATTTGAGCTATATCGCTGCCTGCCTCCATATCAACAGGAATTGTCCGGACAAGGCCCTGCCTGCCGAGCGTGCTGACCTTGTCCATATTGGGTATATGGGCAGCTTCAAGAACGGTCTTATTATCGAATTGCTCCAGCGGCTCATCCGCCGCCCCATCAGGAACTATTATGGCGTATTTAGTCACTAATCCTTATCCTCTGGAATATCCACGATTCTTATGCAAACGGGCTTATCGCCAATAACATCAAGCTTCTCCATACCTTTCAATGCGGCTGTAATATTTTTCTGCCGGGTAGGATGGGTGGTAATTACCACCGGTACCGTATTTTCCGGACCGATACCTTCGTGCTGTAATGCACCGGATATGCTTATCTGCTGCTCGGCAAGCACTTTACTCCATTGAGCTATTACACCCGGCTGGTCTTTGCACATTATCCTTATATAAAACCTGCTTACAAGGTTATCTATTTTCTCTATTAATGGTGCGGTCTGACTTCTGGGTCTCAGATTCAAATGGCGAAAAGTAGTAGCGGAATTACCCAGAGCCACCTCGATAATATCTGCAACAACCGCACTTGCCGCAGGCATCATTCCTGCACCTCGGCCATAAAACATCACCTGCCCGACGGCACTGCCGAATATGCTGACGGCATTAAACGAACCTCCCACACGAGCAAGGGGATTATCCTCGGCAATAAAAGATGGGTGCACTCGAAGCGAGATTCTGTTCTCCTTGTCTTTTTGTCCGATTGCCAACAATTTGAGACAGTAGCCCATTTCGCTGCCGTAGCGAATATCATCCTTTGAAACCGCTTCAATGCCCTCAACAAAAATATCATCGAGCGTGATTTCATATCCGAAAGCGATAGAGGAAAGAATAGCTAACTTATGCGCACTGTCGCCGCCGCTGATATCCAGTGTCGGGTTAGCCTCGGCGTAGCCTTTTTCCTGTGCCTGAGCGAGTGCTTCGGAGAATTCCTCATTCCGGGAGGTCATATTCGAGAGGATATAGTTGCAGGTCCCGTTGACGATGCCGTACATTGCGGTGATATTATTTGCCGCCAATCCTGTTCGGATAGCTGAGATAATAGGAATACCTCCTGCGCAACTGGCCTCAAAGGCTATACACCGGTTGTTCTTGTGAGCGGCTCTGTAAAGCTCATTGCCGTGTTCGGCCAATAGGGCCTTATTAGCCGTAACCACGTCTTTATCTGCCTGAAGCATTTTTAGCTGTATCTGTTTTGCCGCATCGATTCCGCCGACCATTTCAACGCCTATTCGAATAGTGTCGTCGTCTAACAATCTATTCAGGTCATCGGTGAGGATACCGTCAGGCAATTTTACCAGACGGGCGGACTTTGTGTCGATATCGACAACGCAGGCAAGCTCCAGCCGAAGACCCGTTTTGGCTGCTATCGAATCCGCATCTTCGATTATCAGCTTTGCGACGCCGGTGCCCACGGTGCCGAAACCAACAAGTCCAACTTTTACAATCTGCTCTGCCATAATTTTGTATCCTTCGACCGCCCCTTCGGCTTCCCCTTCGACTGCGCTCAGAGCTTCGGCTTAATCAGGGCTTCGGTTAATTCAGGACAGGTCTCGTATTGAGTATTTCTTATGTTATAAATTAAATCCTGTAGTTTATGAATCTAATAATTATTAGTCAATAGCCAATATCGCAGTTCCAGCGCTGTCTGGCGGAATTTACTATGTGGTCTGGCGAAAAACCGCTAAATCGTAAATATTAAGGCCACCCACCCCAAAAAGCAAATAAGAACCAAGTAACAGTCCGAAAATATATGGTTGAGCATTTTGCACAGAACCCGTTGCAGCTTAGCCCATCAGTGGGGCAGAAGCAAATTAGGCTCTCAGGAAAAGTCCTATAATCATTAGGACAGTTATTAGAACTAAAATGATATTGACTTAACTATCCCATATATGGTAGAATAAATAAAATTGTGAGATTGTATATCAGGGCTAAAAGGCAAAAACAAGGTCAAGGGAACAGAAACCGGCTTTGTGTATTGTCGAAGTGGGATATATGTTTGGTAACAAATGTCTCAAGCCATAAATTCCCTGAAGAAAAGTTGACAATTTCCACCTCCTTCAATACTACGTGGTTTGATAACGAAGGTCGTTATGTTTGAGGGTAAACCGCTAAAACAGACTTCCGGGCAGAATACCGACTCTCACCATCGTCAAGGCAATGCGAGTGCGGCAAAAATGCCGGATAAGTCCACAGAATGGCTTGCGCCACTGACCGACCGCACTCTCAGGTGCCGCCACGAGCTGAAATATCACATTAGTGAGTCAAAGGCTGAGGCGATAGCCCAGTTTATTAAGCCACACTTGCAACTTGACAAGTACTGCAAATTACATCGAAGTGGTGATTATCCGATTGTGAGTCTTTATCTGGATTCGAGCGATTTGCAGCTCTGCAGAGAGAGTCTGGGGGGGCACAAAAATCGCTTTAAGCTGCGAATCCGCAGCTATACCGACGAGCCGGATTATCCTCGCTTTCTTGAGATTAAGCGCCGAATAAACACCATTATTGTGAAAAGCAGGGCCCGCGTTATGCACAGCGATGTGCCAACTTTGCTTGCAGGCTTTCCTCTTCCACCGCAGAATTATACCGCCGACACCGAGACAATCAATCAGTTCCAGTTGTATATGAACAACATCAGAGCCAAGCCTGCAATATTAGTTCGTTACGTGCGGCGGGCATACGAAGGGAGTTGGGAAAACAGAGTAAGAGTAACCTTTGACCGAGAGCTTGCATACCATGTTACCAGCCTGCCCGAAGTTAGACTTGCCGGCGGAGCCTGGCAGCGCAATTCCTATACCTTAGGCGGCGTTATTTTGGAAGTCAAGTTTACCGGTTATTACCCTGTCTGGCTGAGCCAAATGGTCAAGTGTTTCAACTTACAGCAGCAATCAATTTCAAAGTATGCCTCGTCAATTAAAGAATCCTGTTTGTTAAAGTTCTGTGCACCCCAGTTAGTCGGGCAGTAATTATGGATAGAATTTGGCAAATACTGGAAGATACCCCTTCGGCAGGGGGGCCTTTTACACCTGAGGCTGTTCTCCTTTCACTGCTGCTCGCCTTTGTTCTCGGACAAGCCCTGGCCTGGGTTTATTACTTCACTCATAGTGGTCTGTCTTATTCAAAATCCTTTGTCCAATCGCTGGTTCTAATTACTGTCGTCGTAGCGATGGTTATGGCCGTCATCGGCACAAGCATTATCACCGCTGTCGGCCTGATGGGTGCTTTAGCGATTATACGTTTTCGCAACATCATCAAAGACACCAGGGACATAGCGTTCATTTTTTGCACACTGGTGGTGGGTATGGCGGCAGGCTCTCAGCGCTATGCGGTGGCCATTGTCGGAACAATTATTCTGAGTATAATAGCAATATATTTGCATCTGACCGGCTTCGGCACTCACCAGCCGCACAACGGCTTTTTGCGGTTTAGTTTCAGAGGCCATATTGGGCCTGACAGCCCAATCCCCACTATCCTTAGACGTTTCTGCGGCAGTTTCACCCTCATCTCGGCGCAGGAGAGCGGCTTTGGCACCGCCGAGGTTGAATACGCCTATCAGTTGATGATAAGAAATGCCGCAAAAAACCAGCAGATGTTGTCCGAGCTGCAAAAAATCGAAGGCCTCGAGAATATCAGTCTGACAATGCAGGAAGGGTTGCTGGAGGTCTAAACCACGTATGCAAATGATAAGCTTCACAAGTTATCTCTCTCGTTTACGTCGGCACATCCTGCCTATCCTTGTCTGGATAAGCGTAGTCGCATGCGTAGTTGGGCTTTTCACTCGTCGCTTGCAACGTTTTGAAGTCTTAGGCATAGCCCAGAGCCAGGTACGTCAAATAGCATCCACCAGCACGGGGCGTCTGAAAAGCGTACCGGTTCAATTGTTTGAGCAGGTTAAGGCCGGACAGACATTAGCCATCGTGGATACCGTGCTCGATAATGAACAACTGCTGGAGGTTGATTTGCAGTCGCAACTGGCCACTGCACTGGCGGAAATAGAACACCTCACGGCGCAGTTAGTTCCTACTGAGGATACAATGCTGACCGAAGAGGCGCAACGGGAGACTAACAGGGTCGCGGAGATGAGGAGATTTGTCGTCGATGTAGAGCAAGCCAGGCTTCAGATATTGACGTTGAAAACGCAAATAGCATCTGACGAAATAGTGCTGGAAGACCTGGCGGTAGAAGTGAAAATAACCGAGGATTTGCTGGAAAAAGAAGCTGTTGCGCCCTATGAACTGCAGAAAGCGAAGGTTCAATACAACAGTTTAGCTAAAAAGACTGCGGAAAATCAGCGTATGCTGGAGCAGGCCGAGCAGGATTTGGAGCAAGCCCAGCAGAGGCTGGATGCATTCGTCCAACGCCAGGTGGAGCATCCCTCGGTGGATGGGGTTCTTGAGGTTATACGAAAAGAAATACATGTCCAGGAAGAATTGATGCTCGGACTTTTTGCACAACTCGATGCTCTGAAGTCACGCAGGTCGTTAGAATTGAAGTCGCCGTTTGATGGCGTAGTTATCCCGATACAGGGCCAGGCAAATCAAAATATCTTACGCCGGCCCGGTGAAGATGTTATACGCAGAGCGGGCGAGGTTGTCAGGGCCGGCGACCCGATAATGGCGTTAGCCGAGCTTAAACCAACCGAAATCGTTGCCTACATCAGCGAAAAACAATTAGGACTGGTTCAAGAAAAAACCGTTGTTGAAATCATCAAAAACCGATACCCTGAACAGAAAGCAAGATGTGAGGTAACATATGTGGGACCCACCATTGAATTGATGCCTCAACGATTGTGGCGAAATCCCAACATTCCGCAGTGGGGACGGCCTGTCGTAATAAAAATTCCTGAGCGGTTAGAACTGGTCCAGGGCGAGTTAGTGGGAATAAGAGACTTATAGCTCTATCAAGGGTCGTCCAAATGCCTCTACAAACCGCAAGGAAAGGCAAAATCAAAAAATCGCAAGCGATGCATAGATATATATGATTTTCAATAATACCAATAAAAAGATTCTGTGTTCAATAGCATTCAGCCTTGGCAGCTTGTGCTGTATCATAGGATGCACACCGCACAACTATAAAAAGGAAGCTGACGAAAAAGTCTATAACATCATTCACCAGAAATGGCGGGAAGACTTCGGCACAAAAGCGAACTACAAGATTAGTGATACCGCACCATCCCCGAATGACATCCAAATTGAAAAAGCGGTCCCCGCTTCAGGCATTTTGACCCTCCCACAGGCCGTTGCGCTTGCGACGGCTCACAATCATGAATATCAAACTCAAAAAGAAGCGCTTTACATCAAAGCTTTGGACCTGCGACTGACCCGCCACGAGTTTGAAAGGCAGTTCTTCGGTGGGGCTGGGATTGGACATTCGGCTGACCGTAATGATGCGGTACTGGAGATTGAAGCGAATTACGGTTTTAACCAATTGTTAGCCAACGGAGCCATCATCAGCGCAAATCTTGCTGCCGCCTGGGCCCATGTGTTTACCGGTAATCTGCGGGGCGGCCTGGCTTCGCTCTTAAACATAGCGGTAACACAACCTTTGCTTCGCGGCAGCGACCGCAAAGTCGTTATGGAAAATCTCACTCAAGCTGAACGTGACACGCTGTATCAGGTGCGGTTGTTCAACCGGTTCCGTAAAACATTCGTGGTCTCGATTATCGGTCAGTATTACGGGGTTTTGCAACGGCTTGATTCAGTAAAAAATGCGCGCCGAAATTACGATACCCTAGACATGGTCTATGAGCGGGTCGAAAAATTAGCCAACGCAGGACGTGTGCCTCAGTTCGAGCTGGACCGGGTTTGCCAGGATAAGATGCGCGCGTTAGATACCTGTATTCAGGCAGAAAAAGAATACAAACAGGCACTTGATGAATTCAAGATAGCTCTAAGTTTACGCACGACGGCAGAATTCCAATTAGACGAAGGTGAGCTTGAAGCTCTACGGGCTGCAGAAATGACCGAGCCTGATTTTGCTGAGGCTGAAGCCTTAGAAACCGCCTTGCTTCGGCGTCTCGATTTAGCCAACAATGCTGATGCCGTCATCGATGCTCAGCGTAAGGTTTTTGTTGCCGCCGACAGTCTACGTGCCGAGTTAAACCTTGTTCGCAGTGCCAATGTTATTTCAGCAAGACGAGCCAATCGCCAAACGCTGGGATTGTTGAGAGAGGAGTATGATATTGGTCTCGAACTTGACTTACCTCTGGACCGTGTGCCCGAACAGCACGTTTATCGTAAGGCTCTAATAACTTTGAACCAACGGCAGCGAGAATACGACCAGGCCGCCGATATGGTCAGGCTCGAGGTGCGCCGCGCTTACCGCGACCTCACTGAAGCAGCCGAACGATATAAGGTGCAGTTGGAAGGTCTCAAATTGGCTGAAAAACGCTTCAACAACACCTTCCTGCTGCTTCAATATGGCCGAGCAAGCAGCCGCCGCGTTCTCGATGCCCAGGATGACTTATTTGACTCTCAAAACGCAGCCACGGAAGCTCTGGTCAACTATATAGTTGCAACTTTGAATTTCTATCGTGACACGGAAGTGCTCCGTGTGCGTCCGGACGGGATGTGGGAACGATAAACATTCAAGAACGAAAGGCCAGGCGGTCATCTCATTAAGCCGTTAACATTTTCTGCTTTTTCCGCAATAAAGAACATTGTAGTGCTCTGCTACAATCCAAATAATAAATCCGCAAATCACGTGTTGCAAAGCATTATAGATTTTAGTGGATTTTCCCGGATATTTATTTTATTGTGTAACCAAGGTTATTTTTGCATTGAAAAGGAGCAGTAAAAACAGATGTGTTCGAAGAAAGGACTTTATAAATTCGGCGAAATTGAAAAGAAGTGGCAGCGCTTCTGGGCGGAGCACAAAACATTCAAGGCGCACGACTGTGATAGCTCCAGGGCCAAATATTATGTGCTTGATATGTTTCCCTACCCCAGCGGCCAGGGTCTGCACGTCGGTCATCCGGAAGGTTATACGGCAACTGACATAGTCGCCCGATATAAACGGATGAAGGGCTCTAACGTTCTGCACCCCTTTGGCTGGGACGCATTCGGTTTGCCTGCCGAGCAGAGCGCCATCAAGACCGGTACCGCCCCTGAAAAGACAACGCAAAAGAACATTAATAATATGCGCCGGCAAACAAAATCATTAGGCTTCAGCTATGACTGGGACAGGGAGGTTGATACTACCGACCCGAATTATTACAGGTGGACACAATGGATTTTCCTGAAATTCTTTAATAGTTTTTTCGACGAGACCGAACAAAAAGCCAAGCCAATCGAGCAATTGCCCATACCAGAAGGATTGAGTGAAGAAGATAAACAAAAATTCATAGATGACAATCGTTTGGCGTATGAAGCAGAGGTGCCGGTCAACTGGTGTCCGGCGCTCGGGACGGTTCTGGCCAATGAGGAAGTGGTCGGCGGTCTGAGCGAACGCGGGGGACACCCCGTAATCAGAAAGCCAATGCGCCAGTGGATGCTGCGGATTACAAAATACGCCGAAAGACTGCTCGAAGATTTATCTGAAGTGGATTGGCCGGAATCGATAAAGAAATTGCAAACTGACTGGATTGGCAAGAGCATTGGGGCCGATGTCGATTTCAAGGTCGATGGTTTCGATGAGAACATTCGCATCTTCACTACCCGTCCTGATACGCTGTTCGGCGCAACCTATATGGTAATGGCCCCTGAGCATCCAATTGTAGATAAAATTATAAGTGAGGAAAAGAGGGAGGCTGTTCAAAAATACCGGGAAGAAGCCGCACGAAAAAGCGATTTGGACAGGACTGATTTAGCTAAAGAAAAAACCGGTGAACCCATAGGTGCTTATGCAATAAATCCGGTCAACAACGAAAAGATTCCCATCTGGATAAGTGATTACGTTTTGATAAGCTACGGGACCGGGGCGATTATGGCAGTGCCCGCTCACGATGAACGTGACTTTGAATTCGCCAAAAAGTTCAACCTTCTGATTATTCCGGTTGTTGAGCCACAGAACAGCGAACAATCGGAATTGGTCAAGCAGGGCAAGTTGTGCTTTGTCGGCGACGGCAGGGCGATTAACAGCGGCCGGTTCAATGGCCTGAGTACGCCGGAATTCAAGGAGCAAATCACAGACTGGCTTGCGCAGAAAGGTAAGGGGAGAAAAGCTGTAAACTACAAGCTGCGCGACTGGCTTTTCAGCAGGCAGCGTTACTGGGGCGAGCCGTTTCCAATTTTACACACCGAAGATGGCCGCGTAATCGGACTTTCAGAGGAAGAATTACCTTTAGAGCTGCCGGCGGTCGAAAACTATAAACCTACAGGGACAGGTGAACCACCGTTGGCAAATATCGAAGATTGGGTGAGTGTAACACTGCCCAACGGAGCAAAAGCGAAACGCGAAACAAACACAATGCCACAATGGGCCGGCAGTTGCTGGTATTATCTCAGGTATATCGACCCTCATAATAATCAGCGAGGCTGGGACCCGGAAAAGGAAAAATATTGGATGGGTGATGAGGGGGTTGACCTGTATATCGGCGGCGCCGAGCACGCGGTCCTGCACCTGTTATATGCGCGATTCTGGCACAAACTTCTTTATGACCTTGGTTATGTCAGCACGAAAGAGCCGTTCAAAAAACTCATCAATCAGGGAATGATTTTAGGCGAAGACGGCCAGAAGATGAGCAAGTCCCGCGGCAATGTGGTCAATCCTGATAAGGTTGTTGCCGACTATGGTGCTGATTCGATGCGGCTGTACGAGATGTTTATGGGGCCCCTTGAGGCAATCAAGCCGTGGAGTATGCAGGGTGTTGAGGGCGTACATCGGTTCTTGCAGAAGGTCTGGCGGACAATTATCGATGAAGATACCGGCGAGCTTGCCGAGCCGATACAGGATGCCGATGCCGATGAAACGACTCTTAGACTGTTAAACCAGACAATTAAAAAGGTCGGTGACGATATCGAAAGTTTCGGCTTCAATACCGCTATCAGCGCTATGATGATTTTTATAAATCATCTCAGCAAACAAACAGTCAGGCCGAAGGCGGTCGTGGAAAAGTTCATTCTGATTCTCGCTCCGTTCGTGCCGCATATTGCTGAAGAACTCTGGGAGAAGTTAGGTCATACTGATAGCCTGGCTTACGAGCCCTGGCCCGAATATGACAAGGAGCTTATTAAAGAAAAGGAAATAGAACTGGCAGTGCAGGTCAACGGCAAGATAAAGGACAGAATCGTCGTTTCCGCCGAGGCGAACGAAGAGCAAATAGAAAGCGAAGCTCTAATAAGTGAAAAGGTAAAAGCTGCTATGGCCGGCAAACCAGCAAAGAAAATCATTGTTGTTAAACCGAGAATAGTAAGCATAACTACCTAATCTTATCATCTTGTATTTATGTGTACCGAAATCGAAGCAAAGCTGAAGGTTGGTTCGCTGGAGGAAGTAGAGCATAAGCTGGTAGAACTCGGCGCCAAGTTTCTGGCCGAGCAGTTGCAGACCGATTACCATTTTGATGATATAAATTCAACACTGACTAAAACCGATAGATGTCTTCGATTGCGGAAGCAGATGGTTGGAGAGAACGAGAGCTTTTTTCTAACTTATAAAGGCGCCAAAGAAAAAAGCAACCTCAAAAAAAGGCAGGAGATTGAATTCGAAATCAAGGATACCGATTCGGTCTGCAAGCTGCTTTCGGCATTAGGGTACGAACAAGTTTTGGTTGTAAAAAAAGAGCGTCACCTTTGGCAGCTCGGTGATTGCGAGGTTGCATTGGACCGGCTGCCATTGTTAGGTAATTTTGTGGAAATAGAAGGACCCGACGAAAAGACAATAGTTACCATGCAAAGAAATTTGGGACTGACTGGTTTGCCACACATCGCGAAAAGCTATGCGTCTCTGATGAAGGAGCAACTCCAATAGCAGGACAAGGAAGACAAGGCAGTTTTTTATGAAAGTTCAGAACAACAATTATGAAACCGGATGATGGTTACATTGCTTATATCGTAAACCCAAAATCCGGCGCCACCAGCAGTAAATTGACAGGCCGCCGATTTGAGCAATACCTCGTCAAAAGGGGATTCGAGGTCAGAGTTAGTCTGACAACCTCTTTGGAAAATGCCTCTGAGCTGGCCACCGATGCAGCGATTGATTACGACTGTGCGATGGTTGCCGTTGTCGGCGGTGACGGCACAGTCAGAGAGGTTGCACACGGCCTGGAAGGCAGTGACAAGCCATTGCTGATAGTGCCCCACGGAACGGAAAATCTGCTGGCAAATGAATTAGGCTTCGATGAAAAACTAAAAACAATAATAAGGACATTTGAGGCAGAGTACATTCGGCCTCTGGATTTAGGAAGTGCAAATGGGAAATGTTTTACCTCTATAGCCGGCTTCGGGTTCGATGGCGAAGTGGTCAAACGAGTCAGCGAGCAGCGAAAGGGACATATAAACCACTTCGATTACTTATGGCCGATATGGCGAACGTTCTGGAACTACAAATTCGAACCGATGAAAGTAGAGGTTGACGGGGAAGAGATTTTCGATGGCCCCGGTTTGGTTTTTGTCGGAAACATTTCAAGATATGCCGTGGGCCTGCAGGTACTGCACTATGCCAACTTCGGCGATGGTTTGCTGGACGTATGCATTTATAAATGTGCCTCTCAGCTTCACCTGGTCAAGCATTCGGTGATGACTGTTCTAAAACACCATGCCGATACCAGAGATGTTATCTATCGGCAGGGCAAAGACATCCTTGTAAGTTCCGAAACTGATTCGATAAAGACTGAAATTGACGGCGACCCTGGGCCGGCTTTGCCAGTACAAATTAAGGTGATACCTCAGGCTGTCAATTGTATAGTGCCTGAAGGCGCCAAGCCGGCGGGCATAAGAACAAGAATTATCCGGGCAATAGGATAATTCAAAGTGCCTCAAGTGTGGTTATCAGGAGAACAGGAAATCAGGATGCAGGATATCAGGAGATCAGGACATCAGGAAAGACCAATCCGCCTCGGCTCGACTGATCTTTCCGAAGTCTGTCGGACTAACCCGGTATCCTGATAACCTGATGTCCACTACCTGATAGCCGGATACCCTGATAGCCTGTATCATTAGCTCACTTTAGGCACTTCAGCACGAGGCGTAAGTAAAATGAATTTCAGAATTAGTAACGTTGAAATTGGTTTGGATGCGCCCTTATTCGTAATGGCAGGACCCTGCGTTATTGAAAGCGAAAACTGCTGTCTTAATATTGCAAACAGACTTGTCGATATTTGTGCAAAGACCGAAGTTGGAATGATTTTCAAAGCCAGTTTCGATAAGGCAAATCGCTCCAGTCTGCACAGCTTTCGTGGGCCGGGCATTGAGAAAGGCTTGGAGATTCTCGAAACGGTCCGTCGCCGGACCAGCCTGCCTGTTATGACCGATGTCCACGAGCCGGCTCAGGCCGCTGTGGCCGGCGAGGTCGTGGATTGTCTGCAGGTACCTGCTTTTTTGTGCAGACAGACTGATTTGCTTTGTGCCTGCGCACAAACAGGAAAACCGGTAAACGTAAAGAAAGGCCAATTCCTCTCGCCCGCTGAGATGGAAAACGTTGTCGAGAAAATTCGTAACTACGACAACGAAAAAATAACAATTACAGAGCGGGGCACGTTCTTCGGCTACAATCGGCTGGTCAACGATATGACGGCTATTGAGCAGATGAAAAAGCTGGGTTATCCGGTTGTTTTTGATGCTACCCACAGCACGCAGCAGCCCGGCGGACTCGGCAATGCCAGCACAGGCCGAAGGGAAATGGCGCCGATACTTGCAAAAGCGGCAATCGCAGCCGGTGCAAACGGCCTTTTTATCGAAGTCCATACCGAGCCAGAAAAGGCCAAATCTGATGCTGCCTGCATTATGCCGATAGACTGGCTCGAAGACTTGCTGAAAACCTGCAAAGAAATATTTGAGGTCGTACGCGGGTAAAAAAGTGGCTGGTGAGAAAAAATATTTCTATGGGCCGGTGCCTTCGCGAAGGCTGGGACAAAGTTACGGCGTTGATATCGTGCCCTTCAAGGACTGCACGCTCGATTGTGTCTATTGCCAGCTTGGCAGAACTATTAACAAAACCATAGAGCGAAAGGACTATGGACCCGTTGAGCCAATTTTAGCTGAGCTAAAAGAGACTCTGGTTGAAGGCTTAGAAGCCGATTTCATTACTATCGCAGGCTCCGGCGAGCCAACGTTGAACTTACGGCTCGGCGAACTCATAGACGGCATAAAGAAAATTACCAACATCCCCGTGGCTATATTAACCAACGGAACCCTGCTGTACAAAGAAGATGTACGGGCAGATTGCGCAAAGGCTGATGTAGTGATGCCCTCATTGGACGCCGGTGATGAAAAGATTTTTCAGAGAATAAACCGGCCACACAAAGATATTAGTATCGAAAACCTGATTTCCGGGTTATGCACATTCAGAGACGAGTTTGCCGGTCGGATATGGCTCGAAGTGTTTTTTGTCGATGGTCTAAATACCGATGCCGAGCAAATTGCCAAAATTAAGGATGCTATAGAACTTATACGTCCCAATAAAATCCAGCTTAATACAGCCGTGCGACCCACAGCCGAGGCCGATATCAAAAGACCGGATTCTGAAAAGCTGCGGGCTATAGCTGCACGCCTGGGTCCGAAGTGTGAGGTCATAGCTGACTTTTCACTGAGCCGCCACGGCAGTCCCCTTGAAAAAAAAGCCGAAGATGTATTATCAATACTGAAACGCAGGCCTTGTTCGCTAAATGATATATGCTCAGGCCTGGGCATCGGCCGTAATGAAGCGTTGAAGTATGTCACCAGCCTTCAACAAAAGGGGATTATTCACTCCGAGAAAAAAAACGGAAGTATCTTCTTCAAGGTCAATTAAGAGCAAAAACCCTCCACTTCCCAGTGGTCAGACAATACAAAATATATCTAAATTTAACATCAATCTGGCAACATTCACATTCATTTTTGTAAAGCTAAAGGTCTTATTGGCCGATAAAAGCGTTGTAGTGTTTTTCAGAGAGTCGATTTTATCAGATTTGTTGAAGAAAATTGAAGTTTGGGCTTTAGTAAATTGGTTTTAGGCCGATAACAAAAATAGGTGTTCATAACAATAATTAACGGACTATATTTGTCAACCGATTTTGCCTAAAGTTAAAGCTGCCGGTAGTAATGAAAAAAATGAAGCGACAACTGGTTTTGAACAAGGGGGCAGAGAAGTTTATCTTTCGTTACGAGAACGGCCGCGAAGACGAGCTTTTGGATGCTCTGATTGAGCAGGCAAAGGATAAGCAGACGAATTTCGATTGGTTTGATGCTGCCGTGCTGAGTTTCAAACTGACCCAGTCGCTAATCGGCCAGGCAGACGAGCTCTTAGGTGATAATACAGATGCCCAAATTCACGCGACCTAATCCGGCGGAAGGTGTGTGTCAAGATAGAAATGAACGCAATCGTGAGTTTAGAAAGTTAAGAAAACCCCCGACAAGATTAGACAGATAGGTAGATTATGATTGAAGAAAGCACAACCGTCCAAAAGTTTTTAGATTACCTGAAGTTTGAAAGGCGTTTCTCCGAGCACACAGCCAAATGTTATGGCGCCGACCTGGCCCAATTTAGCGAGTTTCTGATTTGCTCTTCTGATGGCAGCCCGCCGGACGCCGAGCTGATTTCGCAGGCTCAACAGCACGACAATTTGGCAACGGCTGTGGCAACGCAGGCCAAGCCGAAAGTTGACCATTTACTTCTTTCAGCAGGGACAGACATTGTCAGAGCATATCTTGCTTTTCTAAATGAGAAGCAGTATTCCAAAGCGACCATAGCCCGCAAACTGGCTACACTGCGGAGCTTCTACAAGTTCCTTGTTAAAAGAAACCAGGTTACATCCAATCCGGTCGTAGCTGTCAGAACTCCAAAACAGGACAAAAGGCTGCCGCGATTTCTTGAGTATGAAGAAGTAAAGAAATTACTCGATACACCGCCGATGGATAATTGGCTCGGTGCCAGAGACAGAGCCATTTTGGAGACGCTTTACAGCACCGGCATAAGAGTCAGCGAGCTTGTAGCTCTAAATATGGACGATATAGATTTCCTGGGTGAGATCGTGCACATCAGAGGCAAAGGCAAAAAGGAAAGAATTGCACCTATCGGCTCATCCGCCTTGCAGGTCATCCAGCATTATATGGAGTTCAGGAATAAACGCTCGCAAAATAACGGCAATTTTGATTCCAGAGTTTTATTCGTCAACAAACATGGCAAACGGCTCAGCACCCGCAGCGTCCGTCGTAAGATGGATAAATATCTTAAAATGGCAGGACTGGACCCGGCAATCAGTCCGCATACCCTGCGTCACAGCTTCGCAACGCATATGTTAAACAACGGTGCGGACCTAAGAAGTGTCCAGGAGCTGCTTGGCCATCAGTCGCTGTCAACGACACAGATTTACACACATCTTACGACAAAAAAGCTCAAAGACGTTTATAAAAACGCCCATCCACGAAGTGGTGACAACGGCGAACACCAGGAAATTAATAACTAATGAGCTTCGTTTTCACGGAAGGGGCTTATACCGAATGATTCGGTATAAGCCCCGAATCGATACTAAACCATTTCACTATCGTCTGTCACCACAAACGACCAATTGTCACTTATGACTTCCAGTGCTTCCGCTTACGGAGCCGGCCGATACAGCCGAATATCATCAATGTACATCGTGCCTGAACCACCGGCTACCGGATTCTTCTTGTTGCCCAGACCAATAGCAATCGTATTGACATTGGCAAGGTTCACGCCCTGGTCGGCAAACGTCTGCAGGTCGATAGTCCATTCCGTCCAGCTCTCTACCTGTGCTGCATTTGGATTATTATGAGTAACTACCGCATTGCCGTTGAGAGCAACATATAAAGGCACAGCGGCATTCGAGGCAACACCGTGGAACCAAATCGATAGCACTCCAACACCTTCCCTTGTCCAGTCTCGTAAGGTGCTCAACGTCTTCTCCACCTCAGAATACTTGAGCTTGGCCTGCTGATTATTGTCATAGTAGAGGGGCATCGCCTGGCTGCCGCCGTGGACGATAGTTTCCTCTGTATAAGAATAGGTGGTTTCGTCTCCGACAGCAGAGCCTGTCCCATTACCGGCAGAGTAGGACGGAGTACCCGGAATGCCGTAGCCAAGCCCATCTTTCCATGCGAACCATATCTGGTTGTCCGCGGTGTTGTAGTCCTCAAAATCGTCAACGACAAGATAGTCTGCTACTGAAAAGCTCCAGGTTTTGCCTGTGCTGATGGTACTGTCGGTATTATACTCGTCGATTCTCCAGTAGTAAGGCCCGCCGCCCCACTCAAGAGCTTCGGGAATACTGTAAGTGGTAGCACTCTGTCTGCCTCGATATATGCCGGTGGTATCGGACGCTTCGGCTTTACCCACGGCATCTTTATCAGTGCCGAAGTACACATCGTGCTGTGATGCTTTATTTCCCGCCGACCAGCTAAGGGGCTGCTTTGCCTCGTCGAAATCTACTGTTGAGTTATTCTCCGGGCTTGGATTCCAGGCAACTAACGGGTCACCTCTCATAAGCTCCTTAATCTCATCTTCTGTCAGTGACGCCTTGTAGAAGCGGACATCGTCCACCGTGCCCTGGAAGAAGTCACTCGGCGCAGAATCCCATTCCATTCCTATCGACCACTGCGTTACGCCGTCCAAAGTGAAGCTGGTTGAATACTTCTCTCGCAAAACTCCATCGACGTAAATATGTCCTCTTGACCCGTTCCTGACATACGTCCACATATGCCATTGGCCGTCATTGATAGCAGGGGGGAACTGTCCAACGTCGCTATCTTCGTTCACATAGATATTTCCACCTTGAATGCCAAGCATAAAGGGGTGACTGCTACCAATATTAGCTGCAATCAATTCCCCCTCCGAGGCCTGTGTGGTTTTGACCCATGCACTGAGCGAAATATTGGTGCTTGTTATGTCATCGACTACACCGTCAATTGTAACATGACCGCCCTCTATCAATTCCAGCGCGCCGCCTATAATCCCTTCTACCCATTTCGGCTCACCTCCGAGGGTGCCGTTGTTGCCGTGACCGGAAAAATCAAGGGCAGTATTGCCGCGACCTTCGTCAAACGTCCACCAGCCGATAAGATTCGGGTCGGTAATTGCGATAACGGGTAAGGTAGTGAATCTCCAGACGTCACCTTTATACGTTTTGATGGCATCGAACTCATCAACTCGCCAGTAGTAAGTCTTGTTCGATTCGAGGGTGCCCGGAGTATAGGTTAAAGCTGCCTGCGGGAGTTTTCCGGAGGCATTGTTCACATCGTCAAAATTATCGCCGAAGTACACGGTGTGTAATTTCGAACCGTAACCCGCCGTCCAGCTAAGCTTTATATCCGGGTCAACATACTTGCCACCATCAGCCGGGTCGGGATTGTAGGCCTTCTTGGAGGGAATCATAAAGCTCCAGACCTCGCCTGTAACCGTAGTACCGTCGGCCTCTACCTCGTCAATCCGCCAGTAATATGTTGTGCCCGGGACAAGACCGTCCGGATAAGGAAATCCGAAAAAGCCGGCGATAAACATCGTCGATGTCTGATTGCCCCGGAACGTATCGCCGGTGCCGGCCGCCACATCGTCATAATTTTCGCCCAGATACACATCGTGCGATACCGCAGACTTTCCCGGTGCCCAGCCAAGGTTCACCCATATATCCTCAAGTAGTGCACCATCAGCCGGGGTTGGTTCTGTAGCATAAGAAACGGCAATTTCTATAAGCAGCCGTGCCGCACCGTTAGCTAAAGCACTTCGAATATCGGTGGATGGACTGGTTTCGTCGTCTCTGATAAATAGTACCAGTGTGTTGCCTTTGGTCCAGCCGTTCTGGTTGATTATCTCGTTTATTATAGAGGCGATATTCGGGGTCTTCGATGCCTCTGTCGCCCGGACCGTTGTCCAATCCGGTATATTGGACCACTTGACCTGTGCAGTAGTTTTGGGATTTCTGTCATCGTAAAAGTCTTCGCCACTGGGAAACTCACCAGGATTGAGCTGCAGCAGACCATTAATGATAAGATTCACGGTCCCGCCGCTCACCTTCTCGTCATCGCCTGTAAACTGCACATAGGCGCTGGTGATTTTCTCACCCTTCTCAAGGGGAATGTCACGGAAACGCAAACCTATAATTTGTTTGTTGCCCGTCGCACCGTCACCTTCATACGGCATTTCAAGGTCGCTGCTGCCCTGATCATCGCCGCCACCGACGATAGCTTCACTATCATCGTTAGAAGAAGCGATATTTCTTTCTATCACGATGGCACCCAGAACCGCATTTGAGCTGACCAGGCTCAACACCAAAACAAAAGAAACCAAATAAAACAGCTTCTTAGACATAATAGTACTCCTTGCAAAAAAAAATTAAATAATTATGCTCTGGCCACAAACCAAAACACTCGTTGTTTTTAACAAACACTTGTGCCTGCAAATACCCCTTTGCCTTCTGCGACCGGCAGATAAGGGGATGCAGGCAACCTCAAAACAAGACGACCGATAATAATTTTCACACTAAACTACGTTATACACATCTGCCCAGAACGATTTTTTCGACTTGATGCTACCTCCTTCCTCTAAAAACCCAATAGCAGGTGCTAATAAATTGTAACTACGGCTCTACATAACACAATATTTTCTACCCTAAGCTAAATCGACCGAAAATACAGGAATTTAGCCTGCTGGGAGGCGAAAATCACACTCCTATCAATTATATTTATATCATATCAGCAAACCTGTCGTTAAGAAAAAACAACGCTTTTTAAAATTCAGCTTGAAATATTATAGAAAATAAGTCAATTTCTTGTCTGGTATTGACTTGTTGTTTGAAATTATGCCGATATAATATTGAACGGACTTTTTATTAAATTAAGCAGATAAGGCTATGGTACGGAATCGAGGAAAAAAGGCTCTTTATGAGGTGATGAGCAAGGCTCGTAATAAACCCGGCTTCGGGAGGACCTTGGAGCAAATGCGCCCCAAAAAACCCGAGGAAGGTAAGTCTGCCGCTAACATAGAGACACCCAAAGCAACAGCACGATGGTTGAGAAAGCCGAGAATTGTCCAATTCAATTTCGGCAGAATCGAGTTCTCAATACCGTATCAGTTAGCTGTTGCGATAGTTCTGGGTCTTATTCTGCTGGTTCTGGCAGCCTTTCGGCTCGGCCAGGAATATAATCTCACTGGGCAGGGGGCAATCAACACAGCCGTAGAAAATCTGCAGGTCAATCAGAAAACTCCGATAGAGCAGGAGGTGGCCGATATAGATATAAAGGAACCGCCGGCACAGGATAAAGATAGAGCATCGCCGGATATTGAAGAAGTTAAACCCGCCCAGCCGAGCTCGACGGGTAACAATGTGATTGTCCTGGTGCAGTATGAAGCGCGAGCGGATTTGGTGCCGGTGCAGGCACATTTTGCCGAATATGGTATTGAGACTGAAATTGTAAAGGAAAACGGCCGTTTCTTTTTGCAATCAAAGAATAGATACGATAACCCGAGAACCCCCGGGACAGACGGATATAAAGCATTGCAAGAAATTATCAAAGTAGGAGCTAAATATAAAGGCAAAGCTCCTCCAACTTTTGAAACCTTTGCACCGAATTTTTTCAGTGACGCCTACGGCAAGAAAGCAAAGTGAAAGTATTTTTAGGAGAAATTTTGAATGTCTCTTGACCGTTCTTTAAAAATCAAAGGCGCCTTGAGCCGACACCGAAACGTTCTGACGCGCGCTGAACGTATCGAAAAGCTAAAAGAGGAAGAGCGATGGTCTGAGGGTGAATCTTTATTCGCTCTGCCGAAGGTTGCGCACCGCAAGAGCCACGCCGGCCGAAAAGAAGCTCCCGCTAAAAAAGCAGTAACTGAAGAAGCGGCACCAGGAGCCGAAACACCAAAAGTTGAAGGAAAAGAAAGTTAATATCGTATTGCGTATCTCGTATGTGGTATGTCGTATCTCGTATGTCGTACGTCGTATATCGCTTTTAACATCTTGTCTTTCTCATCTCATATTCCACCAGAGCAGACCGGCAGGGAAGGGGGGTACCAATTTATTATTGTCCATTGACTAATGATTTATGAGAATAATTTCGAGTTTGTTGATAATCGCTTATCTTTCTCAACTCGTATTTGCAGGACAAGCAAATTTCGAATGGGAAACGGCATCGCCGGAAAGCGAGAGTATGTCCTCCGAAAAGCTTGATTCTGCAAAGGACACTCTGGCTACAAAAGGCACAAATATTCTCCTGATTATAAGAAATGACAAAATCGTGTATGAATGGTATGCGTCCGGATGGAAGCCGGCTCGGCAGCATTACACAGCTTCACTCGCTAAAGCATTAGTCGGCGGTGTTTCTCTGATGCTTGCCCTAAACGATAAGCTGCTAAGTACAGATGACCCGGCTTGTAAGTATATTCCAGAATGGAAGGGTGACCCACAAAAATCAAAAATTACCATTCGTCATTTAGCGACACATTCCTCCGGCATTGAAGATGCTGAGCAGGATGGGATTCCTCATTTTGAGCTGCCGGGCTGGAAGGGTGGGTTCTGGAAGAAAGACCCGGACCCCTTCACTCTTTCCCGCGATAAAGCCCCGATAATTTTCCCGCCCGGGACAAAGTACGCCTACAGCAATCCCGGTATGGCTATGCTCTCATACGCCGTCACAGCCAGCCTGCAGGGCACAGAGCATACCGATATTCGTACCCTGCTGCGGGAACGCATTATGCACCCAATTGGTGTGAAGGATGATGAATGGTCTATCGGATACGGTCAAACCTACAAAGTCAACGGCTTGAACCTGGTTGCTAACTGGGGCGGGGGCAGCTACACCGCCCCTGCAGTAGCGCGGCTCGGCAGGTTGATGCTGCGAAAAGGTAACTGGCAGGGTAAACAGCTTGTCGATTCCAGGTGGGCCCAAGAGGTTGTCAAGTATGCGGGCACGCCTTTACCGAACCGGGCTGAGGGTGAACCTAATCCGGCATCCGGATTAGGGTGGTGGACAAATTTTGACAGAGTATGGGCCAAAGTACCCCGTGATGCCTTCGCTGGGGCAGGGGCCGGCAATCAGGTGTTATTGGTAGTGCCAAGCCTCGACCTTATTATCGTTCGCAACGGCTCAAATCTCTATGACCCTTCAAAGGGAGAAGGGTTCTGGGTCGGCTTGGAAAAATATCTGTTTAATCCGGTAATGGAAGCCATAATTGCCCCGCCTTATCCCGGAAGTAATTCGATTGCGAAAGTCAACTTTGCGCCGCCTTTTTCGATTGTGCGTAAAGCCAAAGGCAGCGATAACTGGCCGATTACCTGGGCGGATGATGATAATCTGTACACAGCTTACGGCGATGGCTGGGGATTTGAGCCGAAAACCGAAAAGAAGCTGAGCCTCGGCATTGCAAAGATTACCGGGTCGCCGCCTGATTTTCAGGGAGTAAATATTCGTACAGACAGCGGCGAACGAATAGGGCAGGGGCCTAAAGGCGCGAAGGCCAGTGGTATGCTAATGGTCGATGGTGTGCTTTATATGTTAGTCAGGAATACAGGCAACTCGCAGCTTGCGTGGTCATCCGACCACGGCAAGAGCTGGAAGTGGTGCGATTGGAAGTTTACAACGAGCTTCGGCGCTCCGACTTTTCTGAACTTCGGCAGGAATTACGCCGGTGCAAGAGATGATTTCGTTTACATCTATTCTCACGACAGTGATAGCGCTTATGAGCCGGCTGACAAGATGGTGATGGCCCGGGTGCATAAAGAAAAAATACTTAATCGCGATGCTTATGAATTCTTCAAGGGGCTTGATGATTCGGAGCAGCCGATATGGACAAAGGATATTCACGATAGGGGGGCGGTGTTTATAAATCCCGGCAGATGTTACCGCACCGGAATTACATATAATCCCCGATTAAAGAGGTATCTGTGGTGCCAGACTATTTATGGTCAGGACGATATGCGTTTCAAAGGAGGGTTAGGGATTTTTGATGCGCCGCAGCCCTGGGGGCCGTGGACAACTGTGTTTTATGCCGAAGTATGGGATGTCAGGCCGGGGGAAACAAGCTCTTTGCCAACCAAATGGATAAGTAACAATGGCTTGACATGCTATCTGCTTTTTTCAGGAGAGGACTGTTTTTCTGTACGAAAAATGCAGCTTTGGGGGAAGGAAACAGGTAGCCATAAGTGAGTTACAATATGGTGGATATAATTTGTACAGATTAATTTTAGAGTATGTCGATATTATTGTGAAACCCAGAAGGGGACTGCAATTAAAGAGGTGAAAAATGAAAACCGCTTCCCGGCAAATTTTCCAATCCGCATTTATTCTTGTGAGTGTAGCTTTAGTAGCCCTGCTCATTAGTAATATAAAAAACAAACATAAAATCGAGCGATTGGAAAAAAATAACAGCGAGCTTGTCAAAAAGCTTGAGCAGACCAATAAGGAATCCGCCGAGGAAAAAAGAGAACAGAAAGATACAATAGCCCTCAGCGAAAACAAACCTGCCAATACTATCGAACTATTTAGCTGGGACATCGAACAGATGAAGAGAAAGGGGCTGAAAGACCCGGTAAAGGATATTATTTCTGATTTGAGACGGCATAGAGAGCTTATTCCATACAAGGGAAGTGTTGGCGGGACAATGAATTTTTATTCTGAGAGCCAAATCTGGATACTGACCAAAAAGTGGGTACTTGCATACTTTGAGGATGGCCACAACGGCGGGTATCTATTGCTTGAATATGAGATTACAAAAGACGGCAAAATTAAATGGAAGCTCGTGGCTTCATACATCGCCTGAAAGTCATCAATGGAGATAATATGCATAGCATATTCTGCAAACTACCATTTAATGCGCGGAGCAGTGGGACGGTGGTCCGCGCAAGACAAGCTGTTTGCCAATCAGATGGATGAGTAACGATGGCAAAACCTGCTATCTTCTTTTTCTGGTGAAGATTGTTCATCTGTGCACAGAGCGTTACAAAAGACGATTCTCAACGGGTAGTAATACTGTACGTCGTCAGGCTAAACTCATGTTTTTTATTTGATTTATTCTGCTAATTAATTATAGCCAAAATAGAACTCACAAGTCGGGACTTTTAGATTGAAAAAAATACAGTTTCGGGTATTCTAATAAATAAAGCAAAAGATGGCCAGAGATAATTATTAAGATTTTACCATAGTTTGGTTTATTTATAAAGGACAGAATCGATATGATAAACTCAATTGAAATAAATGGTTATCGTCTTTTGGATGCATTCAGGGCCGATATAGGGCAACTTACCGTGGTTATAGGGGCCAATGCTACGGGAAAGAGCACTCTCATCAATTTCTTCCAGCTTGTATCACGTTCGGTTGAATTCTCACTCAGAGACGTTTTAGGTTGGGAAGGTGGCCTTGGTTCGGTTTTGACCGCACTTGGGCGAGTGAAAGAACTAGGTTGGGCTGTTACTTTCCAAAAACCAGTGGCGCACAGAATTCTTGCCAACATTCCACTCAAGGATGACCGTTCCTACGTTTATGAAGTCAGGATTGATCGAGGACCATACGGTGAACCGGTTCCGGATTACGAGGTAGTGCGTAGCGAGAAACCCTACGGAGGGCATGAAGAACCTTTCAAGCTTTTGGAAGCGACGCGACAGAGATCCCTTATTTTCAATTATTCGATGGGGCGTTTGGTGCCCTTTGACGAAGCTTTTGGCGATAGAGACCATCTACCTCTATACGAAGGGCTTGAGAGTGAAAACAAACAGGGCCAGGAATCGGACCTTACAAAACGCGCACAGGTAGCAGAAGAAGGGCGAACACTTAGACTTGCACAAATGAGGTTCTTCAATGAGTACCCTGTTCTTTCATGGATACGGCTTCTATTGGCTAGTTGCCGATCGTATCCTGGTTTCGACGTCGTTGCCGGTTCGAATCTAAGGAGCAAGCCGGCCGATATTAAAGTTGAAACGAGACTCCTCCCGAACGGCGAGAATCTCGGTACAGTCCTTCATGAGATGTTGACAAGAGCAGATTATATGTCAAGTGCAAATGAATTAAGAGAGTTCTTGCGTGTGGCTTATCCATCTTTTATCGACATTTTTGCCGAGACAGCTTGGGGAACGCCGGCGAGAGTCCTTTTAAGTGTACGGGAAAAAGGCATGATAAGATCGATGCAGTTATGGGATTTGTCAGATGGTATGCTTAGATTTTTATGTCTTGGTGCGGCTCTTTTGAATCCCGTACCTCCAGTATTCATCGCTATTGATGAACCTGAAACTGGATTGCACCCTAAGTTGCTACCTATTGTGGCTGATATGATTAAATCTGCCTCTGAAGAAACACAAGTGCTCGTAACAACACACAGCCCTGATTTGCTGAACTGTTTCGACGTTGACAATGTAGCAGTAATGGTGCGTGATGAAAATGAAATAAATTGGCAACGACCCAGCAATCGGGCAAGCTTAAAGAAAATGTTGGAGACCGTCGTTGGTGATTCTTTAGGCGACCTCCACCGTTCAGGAGAGCTGGAGGCTCTTTAATGAAAATATGGGTTTACGTCGAGGGAGAGTCCGACAAGAACGCTCTGACAGCTCTTTGGGGAGGTTGGAGCGAACAGCTTCGCTCAGTGGGTCATGGCATTAAGATTATTCCTTTGGCCAATAAATCTCAGTTTCTCCGCAAGATTGGACATCGCGCTGCACGAATTCTCTATGATAACAATGAAGATATTGTAATTGGTCTGCCAGATCTTTACCCAAATAAAGAATTTGAGAGTACAAAATTCAAGCACCAAGATTTTACTGAACTAAAGCATGTCCAGATAAACGAAGTTTCAAATGCGCTTAAGACAATATTCAACGTTAACGAAGCAGGAATCAAGCCATTACTAGAACGGTTTCTACCAAGTGTACTTAAACATGACGTTGAAATGTTGTTATTGGCGGCACGGGAACAACTGCGTAGCTATCTTGGAACATCCGTTCAACTTGGTAGTTGGCGTAATCCAGTCGAAGAGCAGAACCAGAATCAACCACCAAAGCATATAGTCGAAGAACTCTTCAGAACAAAGTCTGCTCAGAAACGGGCCTATCGTGATACGAAGGATGCGAGTGCTATTCTCCGGAAAGTAACTGATATAAAAACAATCATTTACAATAGTGGAGGTCAAGTTCAGTGTCCGGTTTTCAAAGCAATGCTCGATTGGATAGGTGAACGAACCGGAATTACTGCTTACCAATAAACTATAAGAATGGGAAAGATACTTGCAGATAGGACAAGTAAAATCGACGCAAGTGGGATACGGAAGGTCTTTGCGCTGGGGGCGGAGCTTAAAGACCCGGTGGATTTTTCGATAGGTCAGCCGGACTTCGATGTGCCCAAAGAATTGAAAAAAGAAGCAATAAAGGCAATCAAGGCGGGTCAAAATAAATATTCGCAAACGGCAGGCGACGCCATCCTGAAAAAAAGAATAACAGAGGAGATAAAGGATGAGTTCGACTGGTCAGAGCCGGCAATACTGATAAGCAGCGGTGTAAGCGGGGGGCTGCTGCTGGCGTTTTTGGCGCTTATCAATCCCGATGATGAGGTGATTATACCCGACCCATACTTCGTAATCTACAAGCACGTGGTCAATATGTTGGGGAGCAAATGCGTCTTTGTCGATAGTTATCCGGATTTCGAGCTGCCGGTCGAGAAAATAGCCGATGCGATAACTGATAAAACCAAGATGATTATCCTCAACTCGCCCTGCAATCCGACCGGCGCGGTATACTCGGAGCAGCAGATAAAGGCATTAGCTAAAATTGCAGCGGAAAAAGACATACTCGTTATGACCGATGAGATATACGAAAGATTTTGCTACGATGGCGAATGCCCAAGCATAGCTGATTACCACGAGAAGACCCTTTTGCTGCGGGGTTTCAGCAAATCTTATGCGATGACCGGCTGGCGATTAGGTTATGTTGCAGCAAGCGAGTCTCTTAAAAACGTAATTGAAGAGATGACCAAGATACAGCAATATACCTTTGTCTGTGCCCCTACGCCTTTCCAGAAGGCGGCTGTTGCAGCTTTGGATTACGAAACAAGCGACTTCATTGATGCATACAGGAAAAAAAGAGACCTTCTTTATGAGGGCTTGAAGGATAAATTTGAGCTTATCAAGCCGAGGGGGGCATTTTATGCGTTCGTTAAAGCGCCCGGCGGGTCAGGAAGCAAATTCGTGGAAAAGGCAATTAAAAACAACGTTCTCATTATACCCGGAAGTGTGTTCAGTGAGAGAGATACGCATTTCCGGATAAGTTACGCAACCAGCAATGAAAAAATCCTCCAGGGCGTGGAAATCCTACGCAGCCTCACATAAATTAAACAGTTTTAATTCTTCACTTTATTTTTTTTACTTGACCACTCGGTCGAAAACAGACAAAATCACCTCGCAATCAATATGTAATGCTACTCATAAAACTATCTGAAGGGACAGCATGGTCAAAGAGATGATTTTCGGAACGGTAGGGGGGTTGGGGCTGTTTTTGTTCGGAATGGTGCTGATGTCAGAAGGTCTCAAAAAAGCCGCAGGCCAAAAACTCAAAAGCATCCTCGAATCAATGACCAAAAAGCCCATCAAAGGTTTTTTTGTTGGGGCCGGTGTTACGAGTATTATCCAATCCAGCTCTGCTACAACTGTGATAGTCGTCGGTCTTGTTAATGCCGGGTTACTTACGCTCAAGCAGGCGATAGGCGTCATTATCGGAGCAAATGTAGGCACAACAGCAACAGCATGGCTTGTGTCGGTGTCGGGCTTAGAGTGGCTCGATATTTCAACATACTCGATGCCTGCGGTTGGCCTGGGATTTCTTCTTTACATCGGTGGCAGGACACGAAAATGGAAAAGCATCGGGGAAATAATGCTGGGCTTTGGGGTATTGTTTCTCGGCATCAACTTTATGAAAGGGGGGTTCGCCCCATTAGAGCAAAGCCCCAAGGTTCACGACGTTTTTATATCTTTAGGCAATAAGCCATTCTTAGCTCTTTTAGCCGGCCTGGGGCTAACAATGCTTATCCAGAGCAGTTCGGCATCGATTGCTATAGTACAATTGCTGGCAATGGGCGGGGCCTTCGGTACCAACTGGATGGCGGCACTTAATGCGGCGATACCATTTGTTTTAGGGGCTAATATCGGCACGACAATCACCGCCCAGCTTGCAGCTCTGCAGGCAAACCGGAACGGCAAACGTGCTGCCTGGGCGCATACGATGTTTAATGTCTTTGGTTGTATCATTGCTTATCCATTTGTTTCCTCCGGCTGGTATAGCAGTATGGCTCTTGCGGTTTCCCCCTGGGAACTCAGTGACGGGACTGTAGCAGCATCTATCGCCATTGCGCACAGCTTTTTTAACATCTCCAACTCCTGTATATTTCTGCCGTTATCACCGGTGCTAACCAGGGTAGCAGTCTGGCTGGTGCCGGTAAGATCCAGCGAGTTAGCAATGCCGCCTGTAGTGCTTGAGAAACACCTTCTTGATACGCCGGAAATAGCGATTGAGCAGTCAAAGCGTCAAATCGTGCATATGGCGAAAACCGCAAAAAGGGCGTTCAGGCAGTCTATTGATGGGATTATAGAGGATGACAGGAAGAAACTTGACTCTGTCCGAGAGATAGAGGATGTTATTGACTCTCTCCAATATGAAATCACATCGTATCTTTCAGAATTATCAAGCAGACCGTTAGGCGATGGAATATCTGTTAGACTGCCGGTCCTTTTACACGCCGTTAACGACCTTGAACGTGTTGGTGACCACGCCATTAACATTATTGAAATCGCCCACCGAAAGATTGACCAGAAACTTTCCTTTAGCAATCCTGCGATGGCTGAGGCCCAGAAGCTCAGAGAAGAGGCAAATGAGATGTTTGACGATGTCATAGCAGCCCTTGAGAATAACGACACCAAGGCAGCGAGGGAGGCCCTTGTCATTGAAAAGCAGCTCAATAAAGCGCAGGTTGACTACCGCCGCAGCCATGTCCAGCGGATGAGCGAAGGGACCTGCACGCCGGAGACAGGGCTGATATTTATTGACCTGGTTGACAATGTCGAGAAAATCGGGGACCACCTCACAAACATCGCACAGGCAGCAATTGGAGGGCTGCAATGGGAGGGAGTCAAGCCGAAAATTTCAAATATATCATAGGTTCCTGCCCCCGCTCCCGCAGGAGTAGCAATTCTATGCGGGAACGGCAATATTTTATGCCAAGCACGATTTATATTGCCAAATTCGCAATATATAGGTAAAATTTTTCCTATGAAAACTGCACTTCAAAAAATCGCAATTGTTTTACCGTGCCTCTTATTGCTACTGGGGGCTGTTATGGCAGAAGAGTTAAGCAACGCCCCGACAGAAACGCCGGGTACAAAGGCAGCAGTAATCATCTGTGAAGGGATGATTGACAACGGACTTTACAAATCCATCCGGCGCAGAACACAAACAGCCCTCGATGAAGGGGTAGAATACCTTATCTATGAAATAGGAACCTACGGAGGTATTCTCCAGTCAGCGGATGACATATCCAAATACTTCATACTCGATATAGGCAAAAAAGCCCACACCGTTGCCTACATAACTACCGAAGCCATATCAGCCGGCGCGATGATAAGCGTCTCCTGTCAGGACATAATAATGCGCGAGAACACCACCATAGGTGATTGTGCTCCGGTTGTGTTCGGCGGTAAACTCGAGGGCGTTGAACGGGAAAAAGTCGAAAGCTTTACCCGCGCAGCGTTTATGCGGGCCGCAGAAGCAAACGGCTACCCGGAAGCACTGCTAAAAGCTATGGTTACTATGCAAACAAAGGTCTATAAAGTGAAAAATCTGCAAACCGGCAAATCCGAGTTTTTCGAGAGCGAGCATCTGCCAAAAGACCCAAACAAATACGACATAGACAACCAGGAGCTGATTGTAAAAGAGAATGAGCTTTTGACGCTGACTGCTTCTAAAGCCCTCGAATACGGCATAGCCAGAGCACAGGTCAAAGACCGAGCAGGGGTTCTTGAGTTCTTAGCCAAACGTGACGGCGTAACTTTCGTCGGCGAACCGATGGTGCTCAAGACCAACTGGTCGGAAGAGATGGTTCGATGGCTAAACTCGCCGGCAGTGATGGCTGTGCTTGTTATGCTCGCCTTGCTGGGGGTTTATATTGAATTTAATACACCAGGTATCGGTCTGCCAGGCCTGGTGGCGGTTATATGCTTTACAATCATAATCGGCAGTAAATACCTCGTCGGATTAGCTAATTGGGTGGAAGTGGCGCTATTAGTTTTAGGGATACTTCTGCTCCTGGTCGAATTTTTGGTTCTGCCCGGTTTCGGGATTGCAGGTTTTTCGGGCATTGTATGTATTTTCGCCGGCTTATTCGGTATGCTTATTAAAAATCCCCCGGACAAACTACCGTGGCCGCAAGATGCAATCGCCTGGAGTGATTTCACCTGGGGAGTCGTGGGGCTATCGACGGGGTTCATCGGATTTGTTATTACGGCGTGGCTGTTGTCAAAATATCTGCCGCGGATTCAGTTCCTTAGCGGGCTGATACTCGCCCCGGCTGTCCCGAGGCAGAGCGCTGAAATACCAGTTAGTATGACCATTCCGCCTGAAAGTAAAACGCTAAGCGTTAATCTGGGCGATGCAGGCGAGGTGGTTTCGATACTCAGACCCACCGGGAAAGCTAAATTCGGCAATGCGATAGTCGATGTAGTGGCTGAGGCCGAGTTCCTTGACAAAGGCACAAAGGTCGAGATAATTGAAATCCACGGCAATAGAGTTGTAGTTAAAAAACAGATGACAGAGGACAGATGACAGAGGACGGACGACAGAGGAATGAGGGAAGAAGGAAAACAGTGATTAAGAGTGTAAAAGATTTGAAAGTATATCAAATGGCTTATCAGCTTGCTATGGATATATTTGAGATAACCAAGAAGTTTCCTAAAGAAGAAACATATTCGTTAATAGATCAGATGAGACGCTCATCGAGATCAGTTGCCATAAATATACGTGAGGGCTATGCTAAAAGAAAATATGAGCAGGTATTCATTAGATATCTTAATGATTCTTTAGGATCTTCTGAAGAGACAAGAGGATGGTTGGACTTCGCAAAAGATTGTATGTATATAATGAAGGATGAGCATAAGAAGCTGGATGATGGATATGACGAAGTCAATGCTATGCTCTATCGTTTAATGAACAACTGGCAGAATTATTCTGACATCTGACTTCTGTCATCTGACTTCTGTCTTTTTACGAGGTAAGCTTATGAGCTGGTGGCTGGTTTTTGCTATTTTTCTTTATTTTGCCTGTGCGGTCCTGATAATAGCAGAAGTATTCGTGCCGAGCGGCGGACTGATAAGTATCTGCGCGCTGGCGTGCTTAATCGGAGGCGCAGCGATATTTTTTCGTCACAGTACGGCTGCAGGCTGGATAGGGGTAGGTATCGCGGCTGTAATGATACCCGCGGTCCTGATTTTTGCTTACAAAATATTCCCAAAAACCAGATTCGGCAAAAGCGTTACACTTACTCCCCCCACACGTCAGCAGGGCGACGCCGTACCTGATACGGCCGAATTAAAAGAGATGCTTGGTGCAGTCGGCGTTGTGATTACACCGCTGCGGCCTGTTGGGATGTGTGATTTTTCGGGACAAAGAGTTGAATGTGTGGCCGAAAGCGGATATGTTGATAAAGGTAAAAAGGTCAAGGTTATCGACGTCGAGAGCACGCAATTGACCGTTCGTATGATTGAAGAGAGTTAATGAAAGGACAAAAATATGTATAACTTAACAAACACGATTTTGGCACAAGCCGAACCTGTAAAAATCCTCGGAATAACACTTTTGGTTATAGTTATCCTTGTTGCGTTTGTGTTCCTGCTGCTGTTCTTAAAATTCTTCCGGCTGTGGCTGCAGGCGAAACTATCCCGAGCCGACGTTAAATTCTCCGAACTTATCGGGATGTGGCTGAGAAAGGTCGATATAAGGACAATAGTGATAAGCAAAATAACCGCGATTCAGGCAGGGCTGACACTAACGACAAGAGATTTGGAAAGCCACTATTTAGCTGGTGGCAGCGTCCCAAAGGTTGTGCGTGCACTCATCGCAGCCAACAGGGCAAACATCGATTTGTCTTTGCAGACGGCAACTGCTATCGACCTGGCAGGTCGTGACATTCTCGATGCGGTCCAGACAAGCGTCAATCCAAAGGTGATAGATTGCCCCGACCCTCAGAAAAGCAAAGGCACTATTGATGCTGTTGCTCAGGATGGGATTCAGTTGAAGGCAAAGGCGCGCATAACCGTCCGGGCCAATATCGAAAGACTAATAGGCGGTGCCACTCATGAGACAATTATCGCTCGCGTGGGCGAAGGAATTGTTACCACTATCGGTAGTGCCATAACGTACAAAAGCGTTTTAGAGAACCCGGACAATATTTCAAAAACGGTTCTTGCCAAAGGGCTTGACGCCGGAACGGCTTATGAGATTCTCTCCATTGATATAGCCGATGTCGATGTCGGCGAAAATGTCGGCGCCCAGCTGCAGGCGGCACAGGCTGAGGCGGATATGCGAAGAGCAAAGGCAGAGGCGGAAAAACGCAGGGCAATGGCGGTGGCACGCGAGCAGGAAATGCGGGCGCTCGTAGTGGAAAACGAGTCCAAGATACCGTTAGCAATGGCTGAAGCCTTCCAGAAGGGCAATCTCGGCATTATGGATTATTATCGAATGAAAAACATTATGGCCGATACGTCTATGCGCGATTCCATTGCAAAGCCCAAAAAGAAAGAATAATAGCTGATTGAGGGTATCAGGATATCAGGATATCAGGATACCAGGAATATGAACTATTCTCTGGCACAATTCATTTTGCTTGCTCGCGGCGACGACATAGAAGGCTGGATGGATATACTTATTATGGTGCTTTTGGCGGCTGCCTATGGGCTCAGCGCTATCCTCAAAACAAAAAAGGGGAAAAAGGAGCAGGAGCAGACCGAGCAGCCACAAACCCGTAAGCCGCAGCGCAGACCTCCGGCCGGCAGGGGGGTTCTGGAGCAATTCGTCAGGGAGATTCAGCGTGCTGTCGAGCCGACACAAAAGCAAGAGTCACCCCCGGCCACCCAACAGGCACACCCAAAAGTTGCACGTCCTGAGCCTGCTTATGCCGTGCGCAAATACACCGATGAAGCCAAACAAGTAACTCGACTTAAACCCATACCAACCCCGGCGGAGCCGACAATAACGATACCGGCTTCAAAAGTTCAGCCTGCCTTTGAAGAGATTCCGGAACTCGGGACAAGTATCCTGGAGCTTCCGGATTTCACCGGCAAAACCGCTGAAGAGCAGGCAGGTAAAGGTGTTGGTATGCCTGCCGAAGTTGTCGAGTCAATATATCTTTCGGAGGTTTTGTCGGATTACGCCGACCCTGAGGAGTTAAGAAGGGCGATTCTGCATTACGAAATCTTAGGCAGGCCTTTATCACTTCGAGGCCCTGGGGAAAAGATTATCGGACTTTAATCAGGACAAGAAATTTAGTAGGTGGGTATAGCTTATAGCAAGGTCGGCTAACGCTGTGAGCTATTCGGTTCGAGGACACCTATGCCTAAAATTTTTCGGAGCTGATCAACGCTGCAAAATTGCAGGCGTAGGTGGGTAGTCGGAGAAGAAAAATGGCTGTCCAAGTAAAACAATTAGTGGGATCGTATGAGATATTTGATCTAGCACACAAATCAGAGGGAAAAACGGGAAATGCCCTTATGGTGTGGGTTTCGAAAAAGATAAAGCTCTTTTCACAGACTACTGGGACATCAACTCAAAGACCCTGGTCGCCCAGCTTCTCCCTCAGCTTCGGCTCCCAGGTTACGAGGGCAAAAAATTCACCATTACCAAACATGGTATCGAACACACCGCCAGATTCACGCTGGAGGTAAGGCCATTATGAAAGAGGAGCGAAAGAGGTGACGGTGTTCATTGCAACGGATAATGAAAGGAGATCATGTCGAAATGAAGAAAATGCTGATTACATGTATGATGTTGGCAATTTTTGCGGGCTGCAGCACAGAGACCACAAGCTACCGACCGGCTGCGTCGCCACAGATCCTCGAAAACCCTGAAGTCGAACAGCCTCTTGCTTGGAGAGAGACGTGGTGGGGGAAAGAACTGGTGCGTGAGGCCAGACCTGACCTCTTCGTTGAGACGAACGAATGGAAGGTCACAAAGATCTATAAACATTGGTATCCCGAGCTAAAAAAAAGGCGGGAGCAAGGCTATGGAGTGTCGTTCGAGATGTGCGACGGTACTCCAGGGGTAACGGCGATCGACCGAAAACAACCTCTTACGGCTGAAACAATTCGGGAGGCGGTGACTAATGAAATTGAAAGGCTCAGGATAAACAATGATTGGTGACCGTTACGTATATTTACGATCGCAATAGTTTCCCTGGGTGTTCGTAAGTCCAGTGTTGGCTGATCTTACAGAGCGAACGAAGTGAGCGAATATAGCTTATCTATTTTGAAAAGGTGGTAAATAACGTCTTATAATGAAGGTTATGTTTCATTCAGTTTACCGGACTTAAAGCAAAACAAGGCGTTGGGGTGACATCACTTAGCTGCATCGAATCGCTGAACGTCCACATAACAAAGCGAAATCCCTTTTCGGACTGTCGCCCAAATCACTATAACAACACAAATCAATTTTGCAAGTGAACAAAGACAATTGGATTTTGTGAGATTTTTTAATTTCTGACAGCTTCTTTCTCATTTATCAAGGACAGCCATTGTAACTGCTTGTACTGCTTCATAGCAGCTCTGATATAGATTACGAATGAATTCTTCGCAGTCAGCTTTTGGTCCTTAGCAGTAGAAAGTCGTCCACATAGCGCACATATTTCATCAGCAGCAAAAGTTTTCGAAGGTATATCGTGAGCAAATTTATTTCGAATATCGCGTATCAGTTTTATATCATCCAGAGCCGTTTTGTCGATGAGTTTCAAGGCGTATAGAAGTGTTGCCCTTTGCATAATACTAAATTTATTGACCATCGACCGAATTCTCTTGTCTCGCCGCGGAAAGGTTGTTATGAGAATAGCCGTAAGCAATTGTCCGAATATGAAATCAATCCATAACATCGTTGCGCGCTGCTCATCCATCTCCTGCTTCATTTTATAGTAATCGTCATATTCAATCCTTATCGTCCGAGACATAATACACCTCACTTTCACACAGCATTATAAGAACAGTGCATTTTTCTTGAAAGGTAAAAAAGAGTTTTTTTGTGCTATGATTAGACTGGTTTGATTATTTTGAATGTTCGCAACGCTGATTTAATGTAGTAAAAAAACGAATATTTTCAGCTTACGGCGAAAACGGATAATCGGCGTTAATTGCCTGGTCGGCGGTATCTGATAGATTGTCCCACATAGTAGTTACCCTGTCCAACAGGCCCAAATTCTGTAGGACTATTGAGATGTTCACAGCCGCATCCGGACGGGCAAAATTGCTCTCCAGATGACGCTCAAGATTCATAAGGGACGATGCGAACTTTACCTTATCGCAATATAGCAAGGCCGTCTTATAGTGCAGCTCGAGCGTATCCTTATCGAGACGGTCAGGGCCGGGCAAAAGCTCAAGGGCTTCGGCTTTCTGGTTCATTTCAAACAGACATATAGCCAGCTTGCTTCTGGCTCTATGATAATCAGGGTTTATCTCCAAAGCTGTTTTGAATGATTGAATGGCTTCGGGCAACCTTCCTACGCTGGTCATAAGCACGCCAAGCCTATAGTGCAAATCCGGATTTTGCGGACGATTGATGATTTGTTGACGGTGTGCGTCAATTACAGCCCTGGTAAGATTTGCGGGGTCTTCTTCGGTTTGTTGATTATCAAAAGGCACATTATCCCTAAGGCCGTCCTGGAATCGCAAAGCAGCAGTCTCGGCGAATAAAAGCGAGCTGTTCGGCTGAATCGCCGCTGCGAGCGATAATGTCCCGAGGGCGTCTGTGACGTTGCCTGCCAATTTTTGGGAAGTCGCCAGGCCGATGTAAGCATCAACTATTTTATCATTTATCTCAACGGCCTTGTTGAATTGTTGTGCGGCAAGACGTTCCTGGTGCGACTGCAAATATTGTGTGCCGAGCTTTATAGTGGCCTCGAGAAAATCCGGACAGATACGCAGCGCCTCTTCGTACTGCGAAACAGCGTCAGACTCGGCGCCCAGCATACGAAGGACATCGGCATGCTTCATAAGCAAATCGGCCCTGTTGGGTTGCCTCTGCAATAAATCCACAAGCTGCTCCAGCGCCTCGTGGAGCTGGCCATCGGCAATTAGCTGGTCTATATCATCCTGAGCGTGGAAGTTGTCCGGATGTATCAAAATGGCGGTGTTAAACGTCTCGATGGCCTGCATATATCTGGTGGTGGCAATATAAAGATACCCAAGCGTTACAAGCGTAGATATGTCGTCAGGATATTCATTTTTCAATATCTCATATTGCTCTATGGTTTTTTCGAGCTGGCCATTTTTAAAATAAATAGCAGCAAGTCTCTGGGCGGGAAGCTGTAAATAGCTTTTGAACTTCAGACAGTCCTGATAAAATTCCACGGCTTGCGACTCTTTCCCGAGCCGTTCATAACAATAGCCGAGGGCATAAAGAGCCATTGTATTATTCGGCTGGCGCAGATAAACCGAGTTTAGCTCTTTGGTTGCCTCCTGCAGTTGGTTATTATACAGACAAATGGCAGCGGCTGTCAGACGCCCGTATGTGCAGGAAGGATTTTCAAACAGATACACCCTCATCTGCTCAGCGGCTGCATCGAGCTTACTGACTCCTATTAGCTCAACGGCTTTGTTAAGCTGACTGTATCGGGCAGATTGGCTGTCGTCTTTCGATAGCTCGGATGTGCTTAACCAATGCCATATCAAGTCGGCAACATCGATGGTTATCGCCCTGCCAAGAATTTCCAGTAATTGACTCATACACCCTCGCTCAGAGCCAAATTCGATTCTTGATTTACAATCAGGACCCTCTCGCCCTGCTATTATTGCCCTCTCCTTGTTTTACTCCCAACCGCATTTTTTCACAAGACTATCGGAATGTTTCGACTAAAATATCGACAATAGGCTTTAGTAAATTAAGCCGTATTTTGGGAATTAGCCGTCCGGTATCTTATTTTCCTTTTTTGTTGTGGCGATTGTGTGTGATGTGAGGTTTTTTACGACTTTGAAGGCGGTTATAGGGTTTGTTTTAACCCCCCTGCTTTCAGGAAATCGGCCTATAAGAACGGCTGTTGCTGCAATCCAGATTACACTATTAACACAAAGACACCCCTATTTTATAATAGCACACAATAATGGCAATGGTGGCCCGTTATAATAAGGTCTTTAACTCCTAATCGGACTTTGCCATTTGTGCCTGTTTTTCTATCTCGCTCAAATATGCTAATGTGCGCTCGAGCTTGTCGCTCAAGTGTTTTAATTTCAGCATAGTTTTAATTCGCGTTAATAGTTCCAGCTTGTTCACCGGTTTACTTAGAAAATCATCGGTGCCCGAATCAATAGCTCGTTCAATGTCGCCGAATTCATTTAGTGCGGTTACCATTATGACGGGAATATCGGAGGTTTTGGGGTCGTTTTTTATTCTTTTGCAAACCTCAAAGCCGCTCATCTTCGGCATCATCACATCCAGCAAAATCAAATCAGGGGGGTCCTTAGCTACAATCTCCAACGCCTTGAGCCCATCGCGTGCCGGGATTGTCTGACAATCCACGTCCTCAAGATACGCCTGCAAGAGCTCGAGATTCTGCTGATTATCATCGACAACCAGGACGATAGGCGTCCTGTCCTGTGCTTTGTAATCTTTTGTCCGGCTCATAAAAAATACTCCTATTTGTATATCTGCTATTTTCCGAGAGCTTTCAGTATAGCTTTGCAAAAGGCCGGCAAATCGTCCGGCTTGCGCGATGTAATCAAATTCCCATCGACAACACACTCGGCATCTACATACTCGGCGCCGGCGTTTTTAATATCATCTTTAATCGCCATAAAACAGGTCGCCTTTTTGCGCTTGTAAGCCCTGGTGCTGCACAGCAGCCATCCGCCGTGGCAAATCGCCGCTATAACCTTTCCAGCATTTACCATATCATTTGCGAACTTTATGACGTCGGTGTTCCTTCGCATAAAATCCGGAGCAAACCCGCCCGGCACCACCATACAATCATAATCGACAGGGTCAGCCTCTGCCGCTGCTATCTCCGAGACACAGGGATAACCTTCCTTTGAATGATATTCTTTTTTCGCCTCGGCAGCAACGAAATTAACCTCCAGGCCGGCTTCCTTTAGGCGATAATAAGGAAACCAGACCTCAAGAACCTGGTACATCTCGTCAACCATAATAGCCACCTTTTTCCCTGACATTTTTCCTACTCCTTTTCGTTATTGCTGTGATTTCCCTCAAGTGTAAGCTCACGGAAATTACGAATCCGGTGAAAGGTTATATAGTTTGCATCATGTGCTGTATGGGCACCTCCCAGGCCGTCATCATAAGCAGTTCGGGAAACGGCAATAATATCCTCACCCTCAAACAGCCAGTCGATATACTGAAAGGCGTGCTTTTTGCTCTCAGGATAGTACAGAATAATAGATTCGACCTTCCAGCTCCTTAAATCCTCAGAGGATACCATCGTTAGGATATTTCGATAGGCGGTGGGATTTCTTTGTTTATTCACGAGCGACCAATAACGTTTAGTCAACGCATCGTATCGAATGGTAAACTTATTCGAGCCGCCGAAGAAATCAATGAAGTCTTTCTCAGGCTCAAAGCAAACTAATTTACCATCTTCAGAAATACGGACAATTGCAGCTTTTTCTTCATCTTTACATTCTATCCGCAAAATATTTACGAGCTTGTTTTGTGGTGTGATGACAATATTGCCCTCTAACCAGGCTGTGCCGGGCCATTTCTGGTCAAAGCTCAGACGGTTGCTCAACGTCCAACTGTCCGCTTTCAGCAAATCTGCTTCGACCGGAGCCGACATAACAAAAGACCGCAGATTGCTCCCCCATCCTTTTTGGGGGTATCTGTCCTCCATCGCCCGCCAAATTCGTCCCTTATGCGTTACCACCGGGACCGGGGCGCAATGATATTCGCCTTGTGCAACAAGCAGTCCGGTGTTCTGGTCTTTGGGAGTAGTCCAGGTCAGCCCATCATCTGTGGACCTGCGGATAACTACGTAGCCGTTATGAGTGCTTGTGCCCAAAAGATAAAGTGCCCCTTCGTGTACGAAAATTGTTGACCAGTACTGCCCATTAAGTTCAGTTAATTTCTCCCATGTTTTTCCGGCGTCTTTGGAATGAAATACGGCTGTGCAATCTTCTTTGGTTTGCGGCCCGAAGAAATCATGCGAAGCTATATAATGACCGTTCGGCAAAACAGCCAGGCTTGGGGAACCTAAATATCTTCCGGTTGCGGCTGGACTGTGGTCAATAACGACACCGGGAACGAATGAGTAGTCCGGTTTCTGCGGCCTCTCTGTCCCTGCAGTTGGTGTGAACTGTTTGAGCCAGGCCAGATTAAAAACGTAGTATTGCTTACTGCTGATAAGATGAATAAGCCCATTCGGCGTTTGTGTAGCGGCCAGATACCCTCCTGGTTCAGCGTGGGTTTCATCCATTGTAAATGTGCCGGTATTGCCTCCGCCGTCAAGTTTCCTGGCCGACCCCCCTGCCGTAACGAGGCGCTTGCAAGGCCAGGTCCCGCCCTCGTCAAAAGAAAGCGCGGCGAACATCCCATAAACACGTTCTTGTTTGCCGGTGGCATCCGGCATAATCATACCCTTTTTCCGGTCGGCGAAACTTATAAATAAAATAGGTCCCTCGTGCAATCGCCTGAGAATCAATCGCTGTCCACCACTGATTGGCTGGAATTCGCTGGCCGAATAAGTCCAGGTCCTGCCCATATCTTTTGAGATACTCATCGGCATACGGCCGTTTATGTTATCGCCGCGTCCGAAGGCCATTAAACTGCCGTCTCTAAGCTGGACTACACCTGCGTGAATGCCTGCTATCCACGCTCCGGTTGAGCCTTCGGCAAAGTTTGGGGCCGGCTTTCCGGCGCCCTGGTCAATCCACGTCTTGCTGCCATCGCGGCTGATGTGCACAGCCGTCCCACCATCGCCTCCGGTTACCGCATCGCAAGGCAAAATTATAAATCCTTCACGTGTTTGAAAAACCGACTCGACAGGCATATGACGAAGCCCGTGCTCCGGATTGATGAGCTGTGCCTTCGACCATGTGGCTCCGCTGTCAGTAGAGATTCGCATAACCGTGGCGAGATTACCCCATGTGGCTGCCGCTGAGAGACCGTTGAAGTGATAAATTGTATCTCGTCCATCAAACCATAAAGCAGGAGCGTGGTCGTTGCGGTCCGGTGCGTCCCAGAAAGCTGAGGCCGGCTCCCAATCTTCGACGCCATATCGCAGTCGGCTGGCCAGAATGCCCAGCTCGCGGCCAGGCTCATCCCGACACGAATACCAAATAGCCAGCAGGTCTCCGTTAGGACAATCAACCAACGCCGGGTCGTGGTTATGCTCTGAATACATAGGACCATTAGAGCCCGGTGGTATCTTTACATACTCGATTGGAACTTTGAAGTATGGTTTGTCCGTGTCCGGGCCTTTGTCTAAGTCGCCAGGAATCCGCTGCTCAACGTTTTCCTGATTCAATGGGGGCGAAGGAACGGAAAACGGCTTTGTATCATCCGGCATCGGGCCCAGGACGACTCGGAAACCTATCAGCCAGCTTTTATCATCAGGCAGCGTAGCAAGCCGATTGGCTGAGCGCAGGAACAAAATCTCCGTACTGTGACTGCCGCCGCGGGTAACTTTGAAATCGCCGGATTCAAAACCTACCGGGTCCGTTTGAGTATCCTGGCTGTAAGGCCCATACCAATCACTGCACCATTCCTCTACATTTCCGTGCATGTCGAAAAAGCCCCAGGGATTCGGCATAGTTCGACCGACGGCGAGCGGCACAGGCTCAGAGTCCTTGCGTCTGTGTGCCAGGTCGGGGAACCAGCTCATTCGAGCGTTCTTTTGAAACTCCTTTGGCAGACTATTGCCGGTGTGGTAGGCAGTTGTAGTGCCGGCACGACAGGCATACTCCCATTCGGCTTCGGTCGGCAAACGGTAAGGTTTGTCTTCCTTTTTAGAGAGCCATTCGCAGAATTTGACCGCATTGTGCCAGCTCACAAAAACAACCGCCTCGTCATCCTGTTTGGAGAAGCCAAGTTTCCCACGAAACCTTTTGTGCTCGGTATCAAACTGCTCATACTGAGCATTGGTAACTTCAGTTACCGCCATCCAAAATGGCCTGGTGATTGTAACCCTGTGCACAGGTCTCTCGTCCCAATCACCGCCTTCTTTTTGTCCCATCAGAAAAGAGCCGGCCTCTATGCGTACAAACTTCATGCCGAGCGAATTTACAAATGTGTCCGTCTCTTTTTCAGAGGAGGGCTTTGTCGCCCACAGGGTTCCTCTCGGAACTGCTTTTGAATCGTGTAGTAGCCAGGCCAAAGGAAGCAAAAATAATATTGTCAGCGATATCCTTTTCATCGTTATACCACCCTTCAAAGCATCTGATTGTTATGATTTTCGATAAACTGGCGAACCTCCGGCTTGATATACACCTGCTCGATGTCCACCACCTTTGGCACTGCTTCGGCACAAAGAGCTGCCGCTACAGCCGAGGGAGCCTCGGTATCCACAAAGAAAATCTGCTGCCCTTTTATGGTGCAAATCCCGCCGCCGTTTCCACCAAGCGGTTCTTCACGGATTGTAACGCCGTTTGCTTCCAACAGTGCCAAAAGCTCTTCTAAAATCCTCTGTTCGTTCATTGCTCGTCTATCGTATTGCGAATATAGTCGTTCAAGAAAAATCACACAAAAAGTCGATATAGATAAATATAAGTCAAGGGCTTCCAGAAAATAATAAGCAGCCGATAAAGGCTAAATTTTATAGCAGGAGCACTCAATTGGCAAGTATTATAGAAAAACGCTCTTCTTTACACCAACGTCTGGAAATTCAGAAGCAGGAGAATAACGCCTTAAAAGCCCAGCTTGCCCAGCTCCAGCACCTTGCCAACATGGGCACCGTCAGCTATATGATAGCCCACGAAATCAACAATCTGCTCACACCGTTAAAAAATTATGCGGCTGTCGCTTTAGACAAATCTGACGATAGGGATTTTGTTGAAAAAGCACTTGAAAAGACGGTCCGAAATTGTGAGCGTGCATCGAAAATTATGGAAAGTATGCTCGCGGTGGCAAACGGCCAATCACAGGAAAAGAAACATTCTCGATTGCTTACTTTGGTCAAAGAGGTTTTTACCTGTCTTTGCAGGGATTTTGCGAAGGACGGCATAACCGTAGAAATCTGTATTCCCGAAGACTTAACGGTCTGGGCGGTGCCGGTCCAGCTTCAACAGGTCTTAATGAATTTGATTCTTAATGCCCGCGATGCAATGCTGCCACGCGGCGGTATCTTGACCGTCAAAGCCATAGAGAAAAGCGATGTGGTCGAGATAGAGGTCACCGACACCGGCGAAGGAATTGAACCGGCCGTTTTGAATAATATTTTCGACTCGTTCTTTACAACGAAAACAAATAAGAGTCCGTCGTCTGAATATTCAGGGGCCGGACTTGGTCTGGCCTTCTGCAAAAAGATAATTGAGGAGCACGAGGGTTTGATTTCAGCCGAATCCAAACCTGCCGAGGGAAGCAAATTCAAAATAACACTGCCAAACCCCGTTAGTCCTAAGGACTCCTTTCGGAGAAATTCCAGAGATGTTAAAGATACGGAACGAAAAGGGAAATTTCCTAACGGGGCAAATCCACAGTCAGGTAATAGCTGATGGCGGCTCAGTTTTACCATATTGTTCCGATGTTATTTCTTCTCGCCGGCTCAGCCTTTTTTTCAGGTGCCGAGACCGCCTTTTTTAATCTGTCACACAGACAGGTAAAACTTTTTCAGCAGTCCAAACACAAGGTCCAAAATCTTGTCGCAAGTCTCCTGAACAAACCGGGGCAGCTACTCAACTGCTTTTTGTTCGGAGATATGACGGTTAATGTTCTGTTTTACGCCGTTGCCAGTGTCTTAACAATGCGAGTCAGAGAGCAAGCTGGCCTGGGTGCCGCAGCTATTACCGCTCTTGTCAGTTTTATTGCGCTGGTGCTCATAGGTGAAATATTGCCAAAATCTGTGGCCTATGCAAATTCAAAGCCTGTGAGCTTCGCTGCCGCCCTGCCGGCTTTTTTATGCCTTAAAATTTTTACGCCTCTTGAGTTCGTATCAAAATTTTTCATATTAGAGCCGGTTCTTCTGCTGTCTCTGGGGCCGGTGAGAGGTCCTAAACCAATAACCGTAGGCGAATTTAAATCTTTAATCGACACAACAAGGAAGCAGGGATTGCTCAGCGCCGATGAAAACAAGCTCTTAACAGAGGTCATCGAGTTAGGTTTGCTCAAAGTTCGTCACGTTATGCGGCCTCGGGTGGATATGATAGCCTGCGCCGTTACGGATTCGCCGCACAAGGCCCGTGAGAAGATGCAGGAAAATCACCTGACAAAGCTGCCGGTTTACGTCGGGACAATAGACAATATAGTCGGAGTGGTACACCTTCGGCAGCTTCTGCTTAAAGCTGGCGTTTCATTAGACAAAATCGTTCAGCAAGTCCATTTTGTTCCGGAACAAAAGACGGTCGAATCTCTGCTGGAATTTTTCCGCAGAAGCCGAACCGATATGGCGGTGGTCGTGGACGAATACGGAGGAATTGCCGGTTCTGTTCGGCTGGAGGATATTGCTGAAGAACTTTTTGGCCAGATGGAGCCTGCAAGCCAAATCGAACCAATCAAACAAACAGGGCCTTTTGAATATCGCCTCGCAGGTAATCTGGCCATCCACGATTGGGCTGAAGTATTCGGCATCGATTTGGCCGAGACGCGTCTTGCCACGGTCGGCGGTTTGGTAACCGCACTTCTGGGAAAAATACCCAAAAGCGGTGATGTAGCACATTTGAAAAATTTGAAGTTTATCGTTGAAAAAGTGCAAAAGCACAGAATAGAAACCTTAACACTAATCCTTGAGCCGTTCCAAGCAGATGGTCAATAATACAGTATTAATCTTCGCAATTGCCTTCTTCATTATCCTGGCGGGCTTATTCGCAGGTGCTGAAACAGGTATGTATCGACTCAGCCGGCTTCGCTTAAGATTAGGCGTTGAAAAGAAACGATTATCATTTGTGATACTCGGCAAATGTCTGCGCGATAGCAGCGGGCTGCTTCTATCAATGCTGATAGGTACAAATCTTGCCCACTATCTTGCTACGAGTTTTGTAACTTTTATATTTTTCACCCACGTATTTTTGAGGAAAACAGAAAGCGAACACAGTGCTGAATTATTCGCAACCCTTTTGACCGTACCGGTGTTATTTGTGTTTTCAGAGCTGATTCCTAAGAACATCTTTTTCTATCGTGCTGATTTTCTTATGCCTTACCTGTCTCCGCTTCTATTCACATTTCATAAAGTTTTAAGCTGGTGTGGCGTAGTGCCGCTTCTCAAGTTTGTATCAGGTCTCTTTGCCCGCTCGGCAGGTCTGGCTTCTTCTCCAAAAACTGTAATAACATCTGCACAAAGACATAAGGTCCAGGCAATCCTGCACGATACCCACGAAGAAGGTATTCTCAGCTCCGTGCAGACCGATATTATAAACCGTCTTGTCGGTATCTCACACATTCATATAAGGTCTGTTATGGTGCCTTTTCACAATGTTCAAACAGTTGATGTGAATTCTGATAACGCGGCCCTATTGAACAAATTAAAGAAGTGTGCGTTTACCCGTCTGCCTGTCATAGAGAAACGAACTGGAAATATTATCGGCTTTATAAATATCTACGAGGCATTAAGTTCGCACGAACAGCCCTCTGACCTGCGTAATTTCACAAGGCCTATCCGAAAGCTTGATGCAAATACTGCTGTCATAGATGCTATAAACATTATGCAAAGGGAAAATCAGAAAATAGTGCTGGTCACCAGGGCAGGCCTTGCCGGTCGAGGAAGACCCATCGGTATCGTAACTATGAAAGATTTAGTCGAGGAGCTTCTCGGCGAGCTCGCAGAATGGTAAGGTAATTGACTATTTACTATTGACTGTTTACTATTTTTCAATCGTTAGTTTTCAATCGCTCTTAGTTTTTATCTCTTAGCTTGATGATGCCTGCAAAAGTCGCCAATATTTTAGTTGTCTTAATGCTGATTGTCCTTTCGCTTGCTATTTTAGCCAATAGTATGGCTAAGCCTCTTGGCCGGGATGAACAGATGTACTGCACCGGCGGTGCCCTGCTGGCCGAAGGCAGAATGATTTACAAAGATTTTTCGTATGCGGCACAACTGCCCTACCACCCATTACTATGTGCTGCTTTGTTCAGAATATTTAACACAACCCACTATCTGCTCGTGGGCAGAATCCTCTCCAGTTTTTGTGACATTTTCATCCTGGTGTGCATTGTCGGCATCTATCGGTATATTTTCAATCCATTCGCAATTACCGGGATGCTCTTAGGCCTGGCAGCGGCCATTCTGTACGTATTCAATCCTGTCGTCGATTATGCCAACGGCTATGCCTGGAATCACGATGTTGTAATGTTATGCGTGGTATCATCCCTCTGGCTGTTTGTATCCACCGATTTTAATCAAATTTCAAAATACTGGCGAATTGCCGCCATCGGGGCGCTTCTTACCTTTGCCAGCTTTATGCGTATAACGACAGCTTTGGTGGAGCTGCTGTTTTTTGTGATGCTGCTGAGCTGGCCAGCCGAGTCAATGAAGCAAAGACTCAAAACCGCCCTGCCGTTTCTGGCAGCAGCAGCTTTTATTTCGATTTGGCCCTTTTGGGTTATAGCGCAGGCTCCGCGAGCATTTTTTCTGAACCTTGTCAAAATACCAATGCTCTATGGCCGATGGCTGCACGAAATAGGTATGGTTTACAACAAATTCAAGCTAACGTTGGCCTGCCTTGCACTGCCGGGGTATTTTGCACTTTTGATATTAGCGATTTATCTTTGTTTGTTGATAGTATGTCTTCGCCGCAACCGTATTGCGTCTTCGCCGAAGAGCCGTAGGGTGGGCTTTAGCCCACCAAGACAAAGTTGGTGGGGCTTGCCCCACCACGCAATACTCGCCGCCCTGCTGCCGCTGACATTTTTTATAATTGCCGTGATCCCTCCAACAATGTGGAAACAGTATCTTGCAATGCCGATTCCTTTTTTGATTATCAGCTTTGCTTTTCCGTTGTTGTATGTGCGGAAACTTTCGAACAAAGCAGGTATAGGTAAGCACTTCAAAATAGTGGCTGCTTTAGTAACTGCGTGTGTGCTTGCGGCAGTTGCCTGCTACCCGGTTGTACTTTACAGGACCCCAATCATCCTTGTGCCGGAAAGATGGGTGCCGATTGAAATACACAGGATTTCAGAAGATATTGCAAAAAAACTCAAAACTCAAAACCATATCTCGAGCGCAGCCGAAGGGTCAAAGCTCATACTTACATTAGCTCCCCTGCTCGCTCTTGAGGGCGGAAGTGATATTTATACAGAGCTTTCCTGTGGTGCAATCATTTATAGAATCGCCGATTCTATGTCACCATCTGAGCGAAGTATCACACATACCGTAGGCCCAAAAACACTTATAGAATTACTGGAAAAATCTCCGCCGTCGGCGGTGATACTCGGCGTAGAAATGAGACGTCTCGAAAAACCCATCTTCGAATCAACCGTCAAGCCCGACTGGGAAAGAAAAGTCTATGAAAACGGCCCCATAGCTTATTTCAGACCGTAATCTTATAAAGTGAACAACGAGAAAGATTATGAATAAGGCACGTAGAAAAATCCCTGCACAATTCACTCGCAAGAGAGTTTTTATGTCTATCAAAATCGTAATCTTGCTGCAGTTATGTCTTGCTTGTTTTGTTCATGCTGAGCCGCTGACACTGCCGCTCGAGCAACGTCCGGATTGGTTGCAGCGGGACGGGATTGTGATGGCAGGGAGCTGGGAGCCTTTGTTGTTCCGGGTTCGGCGTGATGGCAGTGAGGGCTACATACCTACGGCTGAGCAACGTGCCGCCTACTTACTCGAGCACAGTCCTGAGATGATTGAAAAACTCAAAGCGCTGGGCGTGAATTTCATTATGATGCACTGCTATAAAGGTGCAGGCCTGGAAGCGGAACGCGAAAGCATGGCCGATGCGGTCAAATTCGCCAAACTTTGTCACGATGCCGGCTTGTACGTAGGTGTTTATAACTACAGCGGTGCCTTCATTTGGGAGCTTTTGTTTAAAGAGATTCCACAGGCCAGAGAGTGGGTCATACTTGATAAGGATGGCAAGCCCTTAATGTACGGTACCGCTACATACCGCTACCGCTGGAACCGCAACCACGCCGACGCCCAGACGTTCTATCGGCAGCTTGTTCGATTCGCGGTCAACGACATTGGAGCAGAGCTGCTCCACTTCGATAATTATGAGTACGGTCCCGGCCAGGATGCCAATTCCGTTCAACGGTTTCGCAACTATCTCGATGACACGTTTACTGACGAGCAGCTTAAGAAAATGGGTATTGAAAACCTGGATACCATACAGCCTCCTATGACCGGTTCGACGGAGAATATGCTGCGCCAAGCGTGGCTGGACTTTTCCTGCAAGTCCCTTACCAGCTCCTATCACGAAATGAGCCGGTATGCTCGCACGCTTCGTAAGGACATTCTTATCGAGTGTAATCCCGGAGGTCCGGCAAATCGGATTATACCACCTGTGGACCACGGAAACCTCCTTCAGGGCGGTGAGGCATTCTGGGACGAGGGCAGACAGCCAGGCTATAAGAACGGACAGCTCCACAGTCGTATCCGTACTTTCAAGGTGGCGCGGCGTATGGATAATATTGCATTCACTTACACAACTACCGGCCTTGAGATGGCCGAGTCCATAGCGTTCAATCGCGATTGCCTCGGATGCATCTGCTGGTTCGAATACGGCAAGTTAGTTGCCAGGCCAGGCTCAAACGCTCCCGTTTCTAACACTCTTGCCCCGTTCATCCGCTTCTTTCGTACACGTCGTGACCTGCTTCGGGAAGCCAAAGTCGTTGCTGATGTTGCAGTTCTGCGCAGCTTTCCATCACAGGTGTTTGCTAACTCAAAGTATTCTATGCTCACTTACCAGGTAGAGCAGGCTTTCATTGAAAACCGAATCTGTTTTCAGATAATTTATGACTATCACCTTAATGATTTAAAACGCTATCGTGCGCTTGTTCTTGCAGGCTGCATAGCCCTTTCTGATGAGCAGATAAAGCATATCAGGCAATACATTAAATCCGGCAGACAGGTCTGTGTCATCGGTCCGGTCGCAACTCACGACGAGTGGATGCTTCCACGAGAAAAACCGGCACTGGACGACCTGCCGACCACCAGCGTCGTGCGCATCGGCGAAAACGACAATATTCTCGACGCGGTCAGGCGGGCCTGCGCGAATCAACTTTCCTTATCGCTTCAGGCCGAACCCGGACTCTGTTCAGAACTGACCGAACAGCCCGGCAGACGCCTTATTCATCTGGTCAACTACCGTGCCGATAATCCTACCAAAAACATCAAAATCAGTCTGCGCCTGCCGGCCGAAAGTCACGTCAAGGCAGTAACATTGGTCAGTCCGGAGCGAGAACATGGCCTTGAAATGACCTTTAAGGAGCAAGCCGGTGTTGTTACGTTCGCTGTGCCGCAGGTAAGCATTTACGAAATCGCCGTGGTCACCATGAAATAATTCCGCTGGCCCGTCTGGCCACTGGACAGTCTCAGAATTATATTACCACCGAGTCCGGCATTTCTGCCGGATTACGCTGTTACATATCGGTGTCATCAACAACTGCTTTTGCGATATCGTTGATTACTCCGCGGGTGTGGCCGTTGGTGTTGTTTGCGAGAATAGAAAATATATAATCGCCCTGTTCAGTAATGCACAAGCCGGAAAACGACCTTACGTCGCTGATATATCCGGTTTTACCTAAGATTTTGCCTTTGTACTTTTCTTCTTTAAAATACTCGGCAATTGTGCCATCCACCCCCCCTACCGCAAGCGAATCCTTATATAACTGCCAATTCCTGCTATTATAGATATCCAATAATACTTTTGTTATGGCATACGCGCTTAGCTCATTTTGTCTGCTCAGGCCGCTGCCATCGTCGATATAAAACTGGCTTTCATCGATGCCAAGCCCCACTAAATATTCAGAAATTAGCTCTCTGCCTTTATCCCAGCCGCCGTTTTTCCCACCTGATTTATTATTTGCTGCGATGGTTTTAAGCATCGCTTCAGCAGCTAATCCGAGGCTGTTCTTGTTAGAACGCACTAAGCAGTCCCTTATCGGTGTGTTATATTGGGTAAGCAGCCTGAAATTGCTGTAGTCTTCAAGTGTTTTTCTTATGAGCTGGCCCTTTGTTTTTATTCCTGCTTTAGTAAGATTCTCCCACAGAAGAAATCCAAAAAATGCGGCGGGTTTTTCAATCGCAACATCAAACGGTCCGGCTCCCTCCTTGCATCTGCCGTAAACGACAATTTTATTAGGCTCCTGGTTCCGATATGTCCCTACCGCGCTTGTGCCTTTTGATATGGGTTTGACCTGATTGTCGAATTTTATAAAATCGGTTTGCGGCTCAATGAATACTTCCACTCTGCCGCCGATATTCTTTGTGTTTATTGTTATACAATTGTCGTTGTAATTCAAGCCGCTCACCTCGCAGGCATACCACTTGTTCAGGTCATTTTTGGGCCAGTTTGGGTGGGTGCGCTGGTCGTCGAATACGCTGCTGTCGATAACAATATCGTTTATGGCATCCATACCTTTGCGTTTCAACGCTGCTGCTATGTCCTTGAATATCCAGCCTTTTTCTCGCCCGTACTTTGCATCTGTCTTTTCGTCCCCCAGCAATGGGTCGCCGCCTCCTTTTATTACCAGCGAATCATCACACAGTCCAACCTTCGTTTTATATTCGTAATCAGGGCCCAGGTATTTTAGTGCCGCTGCGGTGGTTATTATTTTCATATTCGAAGCCGGTATCATCAGCTCCCTTGCATTATGCTCATATACGGCCTGGCCGGAATCGGCCTTTACAACATAAATCGAGAATTGAACCTTTTGCTGCAAGGATTGGCTGATAATACCATCTATTCGCTCCGCTAAATCCGCTCTCCCGACAGGGATGGCCAAGTCCGTTGCAAAGCTGCTAACGCATAGAACCAACAAGGCTGTCCGCAGGATGCCTTGCGGCATAACACATAATTTTTTAATTCGGGCTTTCATTTCGGGACTTATTATTCCAAAAGAAAACAGGCATATCAATAGACAAATAATTTTTTCAACAGATTCAAGAGCTACGTCCATCCACGATGCGAGGGGTTGGCCTTGCTGCTCCTATAATGAGTCGGCAGTTAAAGATATACGCTTTGGCCTTATTTTGCTTGAAATGTTTGGATGCCATCAGTAAAATTAAGTACAAATTCGGGCAAAAGTATTTTTCAATTTGTAAGTTATGTTGGAATTTCTGTTATATCCCAGGTCTATAGCTGTGATTGGTGCTTCGCGGACACCCGGCAAGGTTGGTTATGAAATATTGGCCAACCTGTTAGAAGGAGGGTTTGAAGGACAAATCGTACCGGTAAATCCTTCTGCCGACGAAATATTAGGCCTTAGCTGTTTACGCGATTTGAATACATACACAAGCACTGTTGACTTAGCAGTTATCGCGGTGCCGGCAGCATCCGTTCTAAAGGCTGTGGAAAGTTCGATTAGAGCGGGGGCAAAAGCGATAGCAGTAACCACGGCAGGCTTTAGAGAGACCGGTCCGGAAGGAACCAAAATGCAATCGGAGATTACGCAGCTTTGTTCGCAGGCCGGCGTTCGTTTGTTAGGGCCCAATTGCCTGGGCCTGATTAATACCGGACATCGGATGAATGCTTCGTTTTCAAAACGTATGCCGAAGGCTGACGGCATATCAGTCCTGTCTCAATCGGGAGCGGTCTGCACCGCAATGTTAGATTGGGCTATGGCTCGAGGCCTGGGCTTAGCTAAAGTCGTAAGCATAGGTAACAAGGCCGACCTGAACGAGACCGACTTCTTAACGGCATTCGCAGCCGATGAACAAACCAAAGTCATCGTTGGCTATCTCGAAAATATTACTTCCGGCGATAAATTCATAAAAGCCGCCAGGTTAGCGGCTTCAGCTAAACCTTTAGTCCTGCTCAGGGCAGGAGTTACAAAGGCAGGGATGAAGGCAGCATCGGCACATACAGGCAATCTGGCTGGAGATGATATTGCCTACACAGCGGCATTTAAGCGGGCAGGTGTTATACGAGCAGAAAGCTTTGACTCTCTCTTTGACTACGCCGCAGCGCTTTCTATGCAGCCTCTGCCCAAAGGTAATCGTGTTGCTATCATCACCAATGCAGGAGGGCCGGCCGTTATGGCCGCCGATGCGCTCGAACATTCAGGCATGGAGGTGGCCACTCTAAACGGTCATAGTGCCAGCGCTCTGAAGGAGAAGCTGCCAGCCGCCGCTATCATCGGTAATCCAATTGATGTATTGGGCGATGCAGACCCTGAGCGGTATGTAACCGCTGTTACCGCCGCGCAAAAAGACGACTCGGTCGATGCTATCATCGTGATTCTGACGCCCCACGCAATGACAAGGCCGGCGGAAACCGCACGGGCTATCGCCGTCTGCAGTTCTGCCGATACGCAGCATCACCGTCGGGAGAAACCGGTGCTCGCGGTCTTCCTGGGCAGTGCCGATGCCATGCCCGAACGCAAGGAATTAGTCGATTGCAAACTGCCCGATTACTCTTCCCCGGAGCGGGCGGTGGCGGCGCTGCGTGCTATGTATGAATATGGTGCCTGGCGCAACCAGCCGACAAGAATTGTTACGCGTTTTCCGGTCAACCGTCACAGAGTCGAGCGTATCATTTTACGACACTTAAAAACAAATCAAATCCAGATGGGTGAAGTTGAAGCCAAAGAAATCCTGCGCGCTTACGACTTTAATGTGCCGGATGGTCATGTCGCCAATACACCCGAAGAAGCAGTGGAAATCGCCGAAAGAGTCGGATTCCCAGTGGCTATGAAGATTGTTTCACCCGATATTGTCCATAAGTCCGATGTTGGCGGTATCAAGCTGAATATATCCAGCCCCGACGAATTACGCGACACCTTCGACCTGCTGACGCTCCGGGTCAGTAGGCGCGCACCCGAAGCACGATTGGACGGAATATATGTGGAGAAAATGTGCGTCCGCGGCCTGGAGGTAATCCTGGGTATGACTTCCGACTCGCAGTTTGGACCGATGCTCGTATTCGGACTGGGCGGCACCTTCGTAGATGTGCTCAAGGACGTTTCCTGTTACCTGGCCCCTATCACTGCCGACGAAGCAATGCAGATGTTAATGGAGACCAGGTCATACGCCTTGCTCAAAGGTGCCCGTGGTCAGGCAGATGTGGACCTGTCCGCTATTACAGGCGGTCTGCAGCGAATAAGCCAACTGGCTACCGACTTCCCGCAGATTAAAGAGCTGAATATCAATCCGTTCATTGTCGGAAACCTCGGCACCAAAGCGATGGTAGTAGATGCGCGGATAACCCTCTGCCGCGCTCCCCAAACACAAGAGGGAGCATTTGGGGGACCTGCTGAATCTGGTAGCAAATAAATGACCGACCCTTATCCCGGCTACAATAAAGAAATCCCCGCGGCCTGGCAGGAAAACTACCGGAGCATGATTTCCTCTGCCGAGGAGGCCGTTGCCAGCATACGCCCAGGTCAGCGGGTGTTCGTTGGTACCGGTTGTGCTCAGCCTCAGGCATTGGTTAAAGCCTTAATCAATCGTGCCGCCGAATTAGAGGACATCGAAATTATACATTTGCTGAGCCTTCCTGAGCCCTCTTATGGACACAAGGAATTGGCCAAACATTTTCATATTCACAGCTTCTTCATAGGTGGTAACATTAACCAGATGCAGGAACTGGGCGACTACACGCCGATTTTTCTTTCAGACATCCCCCGCCTGTTCCGCTCAGGGGAGCTGCCCGTTGATGTTGCTTTGATACAGGTTACTCCACCAACCGAACAGGGAATGTGCTCCCTGGGGATTTCCGTCGATATCACCAAGAGCGCCGCCGAGAACGCCGGCTTTGTCATCGCTCAAGTAAATCCACAGATGCCCTGGACAATGGGAGACAATCTGCTGTACGTCCAGGACATCGATATTCTCGTGCCCTGTGATAGTCCCATTATCGAAGCGACCCTGCCGGAACCAACCGATACATCGCGCCGCATCGCCGAGTACATAGCAGCACTGATTCCGGATGGCTCCACAGTGGAGCTGGGAATCAGACGCATCCCACTGGCGGTAGCTGAGTTTTTAAAAGACAAACACGAACTCGGTATTCATACGGAAGTCTTCTCCGACGCTATTATTGAGTTGGTAGAGGCCGGAGTGATAACAGGAGCGCGAAAAAACATCGACCGCGGCAAGATAGTAGCAAGTTTGTGCATGGGCACACGAAAGCTTTATGATTATATTGACGGCAATCCCCTCTTCTCTTTCCGGCCAGCCGAGTATGTCAGTGACCCCTACCTTATAAGCCGGCAGCATAACATGGTTGCCATCAGTGTTGCACAAGAGATAGACTTAACAGGGCAGGTCTGCGCCTCCGGCATTTCTGCCGGACCGGAAGCCGGCTTCTCCGGCCTGGGCAGTCATACGGATTTTACTCACGGGGCTGCCAGAGCATCCGGAGGCAAATCGATTGTTGCATTGGAGTCCACCCGCAGTCACGGCAATATCTCACGGATTGTCGCCCATCTTAGCAGCCACGCCGGTGTATCTGCCACCTGCTGCGAAGTGCATTATGTAGTTACCGAATACGGCGTTGCCTACCTTTATGGCAAAAGTCTGCGGGAGCGCGCCTTGGCGCTTATCAGCATCGCCCACCCAAAATTCCGTGCTGAATTGCTCAAAGAGGCAATCAAAGACAATTACGTTAGCTCCGATTTGGCGGCTGTCGAAGGAAAAGTCTTTGTCGGCCCCCAGGAACTGAAAACCTCGATGGTCCTCGAAGACGGTATGCTCATAAACTTCCGTACTATGCACCCCACCGATGAAAGGCGGATGCGAGACCTCTTCTACTCGCTCTCACAGCAGACCATACACTATCGTTTTATGTCAAACATAACCCGAATACCCCAAAAGGAGGTCTTGAACTTCCTGTATGCCGACTACCGAAGCGATATGGCGATTGTCGGGACTTTACGTGAAGCACACGGCGAAGATATTATCGCCGTCGGACGCTACTACCTGAATCCAAAAACCAACCGCGCCGAGGTAGCCTTTATTGTTCGCGACAAGTGGCAGAACCGCGGTATTGGAACCTTTTTGCTGAAATACCTCGTTACCATCGCCAAGCGCAACGGCATTGCAGGCTTCACCGCCGAGGTCCTGGCAGACAACAAACCTATGCTGGCAGTGCTGCATAAAAGCGGCTGTAAAATTCGCAGCCGGCTGGAAGACCGCATTTACAGCTTCGAATTGGATTTTGAATAGTGCCCCCCTACCCTTCTGATGCAATATGGCCGTTACAAAAATTAGCAGCACCCAGGACCAGCTATTGATTTGGTAAAGGACAAGCTCGGCATCAAACACAAACCCCGTTAGAGACTTTTCCTTTCGGGTCTCTAACGGGACAAGAGTAATCCGGCTATCTTGGAAGTGCAGACTTTATTTCGGCTATCGTTGCTCCGAGCGTTGCTTTGGCAATAGTATCAAGGTCGGCTTCGGGACCCTGCAGATGATAGGTGCGATGAATGTGTGATATCGCCTCGCCCGGTTTTAAGGCCGCCGCCGGCGATGATGTTTCAAGCTCATAAAATGGCCCCATAGGTTTAGCGCCGGGTTCGGCTGGACCATCATTGTACGAATTGACAACGTCACCTTTGTACGGCTCTTTCTGAAGCTCCCACATTGAGTTCACATAATCAGCAGCAATCTGAGGTTTGTTATACTGGACAATTGTCAGGACTTTATTGACGGCATCGTAACTGCCAACTATCGGCCTGGCGCGTTGCGGCGAAAGACCTATCTTGCTGCGGTATTGTCCGTCACCGCTAAAGAACAACACGCCGTCTTTAACGACCAGCCGATTCGCAGGAACCTTACCAAAGTAGGCATCGTTCACAATCGGGCCAAGCTCATCCTCCGTACCCACATTGAAAGGGATGACAACCGTGGTTGCAGGCGATGGATTGAACATACCAAGAATCCAGATTGAGAGAAGTCCGGTTTCTTTTTCCCAGGCCCTCGTGCCCGTGTTGGTCATCGTGTTGTTTGATTCAAATGCAGCTACTTTAACTGTTTTGGCCGGCGTTATTCCCAACGCATTGAGCGCTTCACTACGCTCAAGAACTCGAATTTCACGGTCCACACGAAGGTTAAAAATAGTGCGCGAGTAGTTCTCTAACTGCATATCCTTTTTCAGAACTGCACGGTCTTTAGATTTGGAAACAAGCTCAAACGGCTCCGTATCAATCGGCGCCGGTGTAAACCAGTGCTCGAGGTCGAACGGCACATCCTTCTTGAAAAATATCGAAAATTGTCCGCCCTCAGGTCCTATCCAGAAACGGTCTTCACCCCCATAAACATTGATATGCTCCACCGTCTTGCCGGAAGCGATTAGTTCACGGTTTATCCAGCCGAAGCTCAATCCCTCCATACCCTCCGCGGTGCTGGTCATAGCACGTCCCTGCAGCGCGGGCAAAACAGCCACCTGGCTGCCGCCGGAGGTGTCTGATAAAACAATCACGTCGGTGTATTTTTTTAAAAATGCCAGGTCGCCGCCAAATGTCTTTTTTGCCATTTTCGTCTTTTCCTCCACACAGCCTGACAAGCTCGCAATAAATATCAAAACAAGCAAAAATTTTACATATCTCATTGTTTGTCTCCCTACTTATTTCTTTCGCTATAAACGCCAATCCCTCCCTTAAAAAAATAATCCAAAACGCCTGTTGTGGAGTTATTATAATAAAACACTCTGTGATACAGGTCAAGCTGTAAAATAACTGCTTTTTAAAGCAATTCGAGAAATAAATGGACTTGAAATTTACTGGCCGGGCGAAGGAGCAGATGCAGTCCAGTTATCAGGGTCATCGCCATAACCGGCCTGTCCGGTGCCAGACGGAGCACCGGTCCTGCGCGTAAGCGACTCGCCGCCGCCGTCCGCTTCGCTCGGCCAGAGGTCAACGCCCCCAGGACAATCCTCAGGATGAAAACCATCACTATAACAAACCCTGTCAACGCAAATATAATAACGTGTGCCAAATTCATCCACCTCACCAGGCATCGAAAGCTCCAGCCTCTCGCCGCCATTGTTCAAGCTGCCATCGTAAGGGCCAACAATCTTCTCAACCGGAACAGCAGGATACCGCCAAGCAAAAGCCTCCGGCTCCTTGACCACTAACAAATATCCGCCGGCAGGCATCGTAACAGGCACATCCTCCGGAAAGGTAAAATCAATACCATCGGTGAACCTCCACGCCT